>RCNE010000116.1_pt1 | contig 36606 bp, 32 predicted proteins | sample 2041361 | NCBI WGS metagenome assembly RCNE01 (sample SAMN09708229, study PRJNA481090) | Marine sediment metagenome, whole genome shotgun sequencing project. | reverse complement strand
GTGCTGTTTTTTGTTTTATGATCACAGTCACTATGGGTTTAACAACTTAATTAACAAACAATTAATACTTCTTAGTCTCAAATACAAGAGAGGGTCGTTTACCGACCCTCTCCTTCACACATTATAACAATTACTACTATTGTGTAGTCTCTGGATCAACTATCGGCGGTAGTGGAGGAACAGGTCCCTCGCTACCCAGCCTGAGTGTACCTCTATGCTGGAAAGTACCGCCATAGTTGGCAAGTACACTATTACCTTCACCCAGGAAACTGTTGACGAAACCCATAACTGCGAAGCCAGCTACTGGTAAACCCTGGAGGTTACCCAGTGCACCACGAGATCTACATTCCAGGCCTAAACCCGTGAGTGGATCACAGTCAACAACACCGTCTTCATTAAAGTCCCAGTCGTAATCGTCCAGTTCCAGACGTGCCCAACCGTTATCTGATGTGAAGAAATCAGTATCATTATCAAGGGTATGCAGGTTGCTTGAACCCAGGATACCGCCACCATCTGCACCAAATGCAATTACATTTGTTTCATAGCACAGTGTAAAGGGTATGACCGGATCAACCGGGCCCTGAACCGGTGGTGGTGCCGGAGATACGATAGGCGGAATCGGAGTACCTTCAGGAATATCTTCACCAGGGAAAGTTTCCTCACGATCCCAGATAGTTTCCAGCAGAATTACTTCACATGCTGTATTGGGAAGATCTGCATCACCTTGCCAAAGTTCGGTAAACGGAGCTAATACAACTAGCGAATTACTGGTTTCAGGATACACATAAAAATGCTTTGTCGGGAAGGTTACAACCCACTCGGTTTCAGCACCCAGAGAATCATTTGTGGTGTATTCATTCATAATGGTGTCATGCATGAACACATAGGATACCGCATCAACACCACGAACGAAGTCAAACTCAGTACTGACACCATCATCCAGGAACGAATAACCAGTTGTGAGATTACCACTGTTCAGGTTTGGCGTAGTAAAGCCAGGCTCGGAATGCAGGATATCATTCGCAACAATACTATCAGCGTAACCGTTGATGGCCGTGGCATCATAGCTGTACATGGTGCCTTGATTTACATTGATGATAGCCGCTCCACCGAACAGACCGCCCGAAGGATTGGTCATATCTTGCAAAGGGTTCTGCAACCAGTAACCTCTGGTATCAGGATCAAGATCGTTGGCCCATGTCCATGCTTCAACCAGTTTATCGCAACCTTCCGCATTAGAACCACCAGGAATACCACCAACGTGAGTGATGTAACCTTCAGAGTTGCTTTCATCAATTACCGTGCCCATTTCGATCATTTCAAAATGACCTTCAGATCCACGGCTTATGTCACCCAGTGTGGTGATGTCTTCGGGATCGTAGCCAAGTTCATCGGTCAGTGCAAAAGGCACAAACACTTGCGTTCCGGTACCACCAAAGAAGTAGGGAACCGTACATGACGCGTCATTGGTTTCCAAAAAAGGTGTGCCATTCGAATTCATACCCAAAGCTGCAACCCACACATCAAATGCTGACAGGTAGAGGTTGAAATCGAGAACTTCACGGGAATTCTTGCCTTCCAGGAAACGGACCTTAACGGCCTTGGCGCTTTCGCTGGTGTTAACCACTGACAAAACGGTGTTGTTACCGGCATTGACAGTGTAGTAAGGGTAAATCAAAACCTGGCCGAGGCCATCGGGATTAATGTTGACTGCTTGAGCTGAGCCTACAATACCGGCGACGCCCGCCAGTCCTGCAAGTACTGCTGCTGTTAGATTCTTTCTGTTCATTACAACACTCCTATTGTGTACACAGGGCTTATACATAGTTAATTTCGTATGCAAAAACCGTCTAACTGACGGCTAATACATACAGTTTACGCAAAATTGCACCGCAATGTTACGTTATATCCGGCATCATGGCAATAAGATAACCATCATTAGTTTGATTACCCGAACTTGGTTAAGCGGGTACAAAATACCATTGGCCGTCGATCAGCACCCATGACTCTTCTATGATCTGGGTACTCTTGAAGGAGTTTACACCAGGAATTGCTCCGGAGACAGTAAAACTCACGTCAAACTTAACCTTGCATAATGATTCTTCGCACGCGCTGTCAATGTACTTTGAGCTGGTCCAGGCGACTCGCTTGAGCAAGACCGACCGTTGATACTGTAATGAAGAAACACTCGTACGATAAGCCGGTGTCAGATATTCATAAGCACCTGCAAGATCACCACTAAATAAAGCCTCCCAGCGCGCAGTTGCCCGTTCTTCAACCAGGCTCTCCGGACTCACACTGGTGCTGGTTGCACAGGCTGACAGCAACATAAGACCGCAGGCCACAACCATAAGACGTACGCGCCCTGTATCGGGAAATATATTCATTCCTTATTATCCTCGGCGTGCAAAGTGGCATGTTGGATGGGGGGAACCTTCATGAACTCAACACGAATGTCGTCGCTGACGGTTTTCAGATCATTTGTATTTTCAATTACGGTCGGGGTAATCATCACTATGGTTTCACTGCGGAACGTATTTGTTTTCGTACTCCCGAACAAGGCACCAATACCCGGGATCCGGTTCAGGTAAGGCACACCAGTGCGGCCCTTGCTCGATTGCTCGGATATCAGCCCACCCAGAAATATGGTTTGACCGGACTGGACCGCCACCTGGCTCGTGACCGATTTATTATTGATCGGTGGGTTGCCACTCTCTGAAATAGCGGGATCGCGCGCACCCGGACGGCTAACTTCCTGAGTCACATCCATGTAAACCAGCCCACCCGGGTTGATCCTTGGAGTCACGGTCAGGGTTACACCCGTAGACACATATTGTGCGCTGCTAACAACGTTGCCAGTACCACCAGTGGAGATGCTGGAAGACTGGACCGGCACCTGTGTACCAACAGTAATGGTTGCGGTGGCATTATTACGGACCAGCAATGAAGGCGCCCCTAGCGAACGGACATCTGTAACTGCATCCAGAGCCTCAATGGTGGCCTGTATGAAGCCTCTTCCGAGGGGTGCGATGATATTCGACAGAAAGTTGGGGGCTCCACCCATCGTCAAATTATCAAAACCGTCGCCAAGGGGATTGTCACCGCCAATCGCGTTGGGATTATTGGTCAGGTACCAGTTAACACCAAACTCCAGGTCTTCGGTCAGTTCAACATCCAGGATCTGTGACTCGATCAGAACCTGCAATGGTTCCTGGTCAATACGTTCAATCGCCGCCTGGATAGATGAATACTGATTCTGGGTCGCCTGGATCAACAGTGAGTTGGTCTCAATGACAGAGGTAATACGAATCTCGCCCTCTTCGGTTGAAACCACGCTGCCGGTGCCCCGGTTACTTTGCAGTCCACGATCATTTGCCGACTGGCGATTTGAATTGAAGTCGCTGATTGAACTTCTTTGAGCTTCCTGCAACCCGGGTGACAGGGTGCCGCGACTGGTGTTCTGTCTCGGTGATGATGTCTGACCACCAAATAATTGTGACAGGTAATCTGCCAGCACCTGTGCCTCGAGGTTTTTGACACGATAGACATATAACTGAACACCGGAACCGGCAGCGCCGCGATCAAGTGTCTCAATCCATTTACGGGCTTTCTCAAGATAAGCTTCCTGCGGGGTGATTACCATGACCGATGCCAGGCGCTCCAAGGGTACAAAGCGAAACATACCGGCAAGCGGTGATTCAGCTTCCATACCGAATATGGTCGTCAATTCTGCAGTGATAGATTCCACATCAACGGTTCGCAAGGGATAGATTCCGACCGACATGCCCGCCAGCCAATCCACATCAAAAATGTCAACTGTCTGCTGGTAGTTACGTAACTCTTCCTGGGTACCGGCGAGAAACATCATGCTTCTTAGGGGGTCAACTCTCACGATGGCGCCCTCACGCACATAGGGCTCGAGTATCTTGACCATTTCAAGCGCCCCGATAAACTCTAACGGCATCACCCTGACCTCATAACCCATGGCCAGGTGTTCATCGCTGAGCACAGGCACGAGGGTGCCGCGGATAGCCTCTGAAATCGGCAAAATGTGATAGCGACCCTCGGTAAAAACCATTGCTGCCCCGTTCCAGCGCAACAGCAGCTCAAGAATAGGCATCAACTGGTCACGGGACACGGGTTTGGAAGTTGAAAACGTCACCTGCCCACTGACACCCGGGCCTATGACAAAGGTTTCCTGCAGAACTTCACCGAGGATGGTATGAACTACCGATTGCACTGATTCGCCTTCAAAATTCAGTACAATCTCACCATCTTCAGAAACCGCGCTAAGCTTACGCCTGGCCGCTTCCTCATTAATAAATGGGGTTTCGCCCACTTTTATTTCGATGTCCTCGACGCCGCCCGCCTGATAAGCATTTGTTGCGCTGGTGAAGATCGGCGCCTCATGCTCTTTCAGCTCCGCCTTGTTCAAGCGCTGGTGGTGGGGCCCAGGCCTTGGAGGCATCTCCGTTGTTGCGCAACTGTTGACCAGTAGCAGAATAGCCACGGCATATATCAGTGATCTCATCTGATAACACTCCCGGTAATTTGCGCTCTATCCATCTTTTTTGTCATTGCCGCCTTGGTCCTTGCGTTTATTTTTCATCATTTCACGAATTGCAGTCTGATAATCCTTGGTTTTGCTTTTCGAGTCAGCCGATCCTGCCTGTGCCGCATTTTGAGATTGCTGCGCCTCCTGCTCCTGACGTAACTCAGCCCGTCTTTCGGCAATCCGCTGGCGAATTTGTTCTGCCCTGCTTAGTGGTTCATCACCCTCATCGGTCTCTTCAGAGCCCTTACCAGCCAAAGCCTGGGCGTTACTTAAAGATGCCGGGTTGGGTGCTACTACTGGTGCAACCGGTTCCTGTATCTTGGCATCGTGAACCTGTAAGTCGAGTTCCAGTGACTGGCCATCACGCGACTCCAGAACCACGGTGCGCGGTTTGACAGCAGTGACCTGCCAGCCCACAAACTCGCCCGTTAAGGACTCTCCTTCGTGTGCCCTGACAGTTTCCAGATTTCCATCGGCCGGCGTCAGCGAAGCAATCTTCATCCCCGGTGTTATAACGACACCGGTTAACCTGACGTCCGGTGCATCTTTGACCTCTATTTCACCCGTAAGCTCTTCATCTGTCGATTCTTCATCATCAATCTCAGGGTTACGGGTATCATTGAACACCGGCTTCTCATTGACGATCTGGTAATCGGCGAGGGTGCCAATCTGGCGTGCGGTCATATTTGTTTTGTTGTCAGAGGTGATTTCAGTGTCCGCCCCCGCTGTTTCAACTGAAACGGGTAAGCTCCCGACAATGGCCATACCCAAAGCAAACAACACGAATACACCGCTGATTGCGGCCAGTATCATTCCGAGCGGGTTATCCTGCAGCCATTTCATTTCAAATACCCAGAAACATTAAAACGTATATCCAACGCACCTTGCGCCTTTGCCTGCTGCCTTCGGGCACGACTGCTGGTTCTTGGTCGTATGATATTTAAATCATCGACCAGCATAAGGGGCATGCCTGTTTCCATACCATACAAAACTTGTAAAAAATCTTTTGCATCGCAGCGCATTCGCACATTCACAGTCACTTTCTCAAAGCGCTCCTGTACCCTCGGCCGCACGGGTTGCCGGCTTACGATCTGGCAGGATTCATCTGCTTGTGTACGCACCATATCTCCAATATTACCGGACAAGGCGGCTGCAGCTTCATCGAATGATGGATACTCAAAAAACAAGCCTTCATCATTTTGTGAGCTGCGAATCTGGCTTAACTGTGTTTGTAATGACTCACGTTGCGAAGCCACAGTCTGGAACCGCACCAGTTGTGAACGTAAATCATCAATCTCTTCTGCATATTCCACGTGGCGTAATACAAACCAATGAAACAGCAGTAAATACACCAACAACAATGCAATTGCCAAAAGCATCAGGGCCGTTGTCTTTGAATTGCGCTGATCTGGTAAAACCTGCATCAATCAGCATCCCTTGTCGTGTTATCCGTGTTCAGGTCAAAAATTTCTTTACCACTGCGATTATCCAAACGTGTGGGACCCCTGAAAGATGCATTTTCAAATTGATCAGAATTGTTGATTAACTCAATCAGACTTTGGGCATTTCCAGATTTACCCTGCATCTGGGTGGTACCTTCATGCATCGACAAACGATCCAAATAGGTGTCTTCAGGAAGGATGCGGGTTAGCTCCGCCAGCATCTCTACCTTGTATCCATTCTCATTTTTGCGAGTTTGCAAAAATCCGGCAGCTTCGCTCGCATCATCAATCTGTTTTCGAATCTGCTGAACAGCCAGGGCCTCCGCACGCACATCATCAATGGCTTCACCAATGCCCTTTAGCTGGTGCTCACGTAAAAACAATGATTGCGCCATGACAAATATCATCAGAAATACCGTGACAGCTCCAATCGCCCAGTTAAGACGTGCGCGTTGATTAACAATATGGTAGCGCAGGTCTGGCGGAAGCAGGTTGATTCCCAGTGGACCATCAGGGGTAGCGACATCAACTCCCGTGGGTGCCAGGCCCAGTCGTTTTAGCCGCTCGATTTGCGCCTCTACCGGTTCACGTGGCGTGACATATAATTCGAAGTGAAGCTGGCCGGCTTCACGGTCGCGCTTTAAATCCCGCCAGCTATAGAAAACTTCTTCAGCGCGGAATGGTGTGTGCCGATCCATCTCATAAGCCAGCGCCTCCCTTAAATTGGCTTCAGTGGCAAGGGGCATCACCACGTCCGTATGCAAGACAATATCGTTTGATAGAAGCAGGTCACGACTCACTTCGAGAAGCTCATGCCGCTGCAAAAGATCCCGAACCCGTTGTTGTTGTAATTGTGGATCCTGGTCAATGGAAACTGAATCCAGTGACTGAATCGCCGTTGCGTTATCTACACTGAATACAAGCTCCCCGTCACTATCCTGCATTAACAGCCTGCGGCGGGCGTATTGCATGCGGGTGCGAAGCCGGGATGGCATTGCGTTGCGGAGTTCTTCCCCCCACCATTTGAAAAAATGACCGGCAGGGCCATTCGCAAGGCGAAAACGGAAATTTTGAATGATATTGTTAAGTGCGATCGCCATCGGTGTCAAAAGGTCCTAATATTGAAATCCTTCGCGCCATCGCAAAATACGGTAGGGGCTTCCGCTACGGTTTCCCCCAAGCCGGATTGTGGCTTGCAACTGTTCCCAAACGCCATTGGGCATTGTCGCCCTGGCCTGAATACTATACGTGACCCCTCTGCCTTGTTCCATAACCACAACACCATTTGGTAATTCTGTGCCGAGTGACTCGCCGGGTAATTGAGAGTTTCTTTCCTGCACAAAGTTCACTGCCTCGTCATAAGTAATATCCGGCAGTGCCATCAGAGCCTCTACGGGTGCAAACGCCGGGTCGGGCTCAGCCACACGTGAAAACACCGTGATACCGGGTTCCAACAAACGGTACAGTTCATATTCCATACCGATAACCTGTAATAATTCTTCGGTCATCATGAATAGCCTGTTAGCAGGACCCATTTCCAGACCTGCCGCAAGATAGGCATCTTCCTCGGCTCCGTTGACACGCTCAAGTTCATCTTCATCACGCCAATCCATGACTGCTGCAGCCAGCAATTCAGCGTCTTCAAGCTCCATACCATGCCCGGTGAACAGGTTCGCCAGGGTCAATTCGTCCGTCGTATTGATATCGACCTTACCGCGCTCATCCGTTGCGCTGACTTCCAGATGGACACCATCAATTTCCGTTTCATATAATCGACCGTCAGCAAGCATCCGGGTTTCATCATCTGGATCGCGAAGCGCCAAAACCGCGAGATTGATCGCAGACTCGGCACTTAAGCGTGCTTGTGTCCCTGACAACAGGGCATGAGCCTCAAGCCGGTCCATTCTTGCCATCAGGGCAAATGAACCGGTAATGATGGTAAGCAAAAGCAATACCCATAATACCAGTACCAGTGCGATGCCTTGTTGGGAGTTTATCCGGCAGGCACTTGTCATGACTCGCCCTCTTTTCTGCCTTTTATCAGGTTTCTCATATTCTGCTGATAGGTCGGCACTCCCGTGTTTGCGCCGGCCCCCAGACCCTGAAGTGCCTGTGCGTCTACCCTCACCCCGGCAGCCAAATCCGGCCAGCGTAAATTTATTCCTTCAGAAAACTCAAGATCCAGACGCACGGCGACAGGCAGTATCTCTTCCGTATCCCAGGTCGTGGTCCAACCGGTCAATTCACCCTCTTCATCCATGCCAAGAAATTCAAAGCCGGCTGAATTCACACTTTCAAGAAGTATCACCGGGTCCCGGTCATACAAACGGTCTTCTGAAAAGCCTTGCAGCAATGCGTGACTGAACTGGACAACGGACTCGCCATCATCACCGTTAATGACCTCTATTAATTGTACCTGCGGTCCACCCGAACCGAGATAACCCGGCATCGGAGCAACGTACTGTATGTGCTTTGCATCACCTTGAAAAACAATACGCAGCGGTTGTGTCTCGTCTGTCTCGGCGAACGATAACGGCAACATCTGATTTAACTGGCGTCTGATAAACTGGTGGGAAGCACGCAACTCACCACCGGCGGCCAACAGGATCTCACCACGTTGCGATGACCGTGTGGCGGCGCGCAGACCGCTATAGGTCAACCCCAGCAATATACTCATCAAGGTTATTGCAAGCAGCAATTCAACCAGGGTAAAACCTTTCGCGTGCCCGGGTGATGATTTATTGAATGTTTTTTTCATCATCTGTTTGCCAAAACACTACGAATGGTGCTGAAGTGCAACTCCCGTTGTCTTCGACCGGTCTCCCAGTCCATGTAGAGGTCAACCCGGTATAACTCGATACCCGAGTTATCGGCCAGTTCCTGTGTACTCATTCCTACCATGCCGGATTCACCTGCCATGACGGGTTCACCTACCGCTTCGGACTCTCCGCCAGCATCATACAGGGATATGCTCATTTGCCAGTTATAGCGATCCATGCCCGTATCGCTGTATTCACCTTCTTCAACTGGAATTTCAGTACCAACCAGGTCCATAAGGGACTGGGCTAACAGAGCGACCTCCGTGTCGTCACTAGCCCGCCTGACGCTGCGCATTGAACCCGCCATAATTTCCAGTACGGTAGCAAAGCTCAATGCGAAAATAACAAAAGCCAGCATCACTTCCAGCAGGGTGAAGCCACCTGACCGTTGCCGGGATTTGATGAGTAATCCTGTTTTCAGAGGCTTCATCCCTCTGTTTTCTCCAATCTCGTCTCACCGGTTAACCAGGCAACATTTACCCGGTATTCACGATCATTGACCGTCAGTTCTATGTGACCACCGGTAGACCCGCCGTCCGGAAAGAAACGTATACCGGAAACCGCTTCAGATGTGACCTCAGAGCGTGCAGTTGTAATCGTCAGATCAACACCTTCCGGCAGATCTACCTGATCCCGGCCTGGTGCCTGGTAACTGCGATTTTCAATATTGACCTGAAAAACCTTCTCTGATTTGTCGAGAATGGCCCGTGCCCGGGTATAACGCAGTGACGCCACCAGTTTTCGTGACGCTGCGCGTGCCTCTGCACCGGAAATACTGCGTGACATGGAAGTCGCAACCAGGCCCATGACCAACGCGATAATAACCATGACCACCATCAGTTCGACCAGGGTAAACCCCCGGGACTTTCCTGCCATCAGGTGTGCGTATGGTCTCAACTTAAACTGCGAACCCACGGCTCACCTTTATTCCCAACTTGAAATGTCCGCATTATTCTTCTCACCACCCTGTTGGCGGTCAGCACCAAATGACCAGATATCAAAATCGCCATGCTCACCTGGAACCCTGAATTTATAGTCCTGACCCCAGGGGTCTTTTAACAGGGTATTCTTGATGTAAGGACCATTCCATCCGGCAACGCCGGCAGGTTCGTTGACAAGTTCATCAAGTGAAGATGGTGTGTTGCCCGTATCCAGGTAAAAACTTTCTACCGACATCGATATACGGCTGATTTGTGACGAGGCGGCTTTGGCCTTGGCGCTTTCGGCCTTACCGATAATACCCGGCAATACCAGACCGGCAATCAAAGCAAGAATCACCAGTACCAGCAGCAATTCGACCAGCGTAAACCCACGTTGCCCGTTGTTGTATTTCTTGTAACTTTTTTTGAAATTCATTCCCAAGTCTCCTGCCAGGATATCTGGCCATACAAACCGACCAGTGTTGATTTAAAAAATTCTGTTTTACATACCTGCGTCAACTGTGACCCTGTCTTCAGCCAACCAGTTCATTAATCCCCATGATCGCCATTAATACCGACATAACGATTGTGCCGATCATTACTGCCATCACCAAAGTTATTACCGGCGTAAAAATTGCCAGTAAACGATCAATGGTAGTGCGCACCTCCTTGTCGTAGGTGTCTGCAACTTTCATCAGCATGACATCCAACTGCCCCGTTTCCTCACCTACGCTTACCATTTGCAGTGCAAGCCGCGGAAACTGCCCGGTCTCTGCCAGGTTATGCGCCAGGCCACCTCCTGTTTTAACTTTCTGTGTAGTTTCCTCAACACTCTGCCTGAGCAGGCTGTTGGTCATCACATTGCGGGCAATGGACAGACCGGACAACAAAGGCACGCCATTGGTCAGCAGGGTGCCCAGAGTCCGTGCCAGACGCGCAATTTCCATTTTTGCCACAAGGTCTCCCACCCAACGCATATGCAGCACCCGTGTATCCCAGCGCAGACGTTGTTCGGGATTGGCCAACATGCGGCGAAACAACGCAACCCCGAGTATGGTCAACCCAATAAGCCCCCACCAGAAGTTTTGCAGGATACTCCCAAACGCCAATACAATTTTCGTAATCAGTGGAAGATCTCCACCCAGTTCTTCAAATATTGGTGTGAATTGGGGTATGACGTAAACCAGCAACAGAATCAGGGAACCACCGGCCAGCACCATTAGCATGATGGGATATACCATGGCCGAAATCACGCTGTCTTTCAGGTCTTTGGAACGTTCCATGTAATCCGCCAGGCGGTCCAGGGTCGTTGCCAGCGACCCGCCGATTTCACCTGCACGTACCATATTGATAAATAATCTGCTGAATGAACCGTGTTGCGCATCCAGTGCGTCCGACAGGCTTCCACCTTCTCTTACCTGGTCCCGCACCGCGGATACTGTCTGTTTGATGCGGTCATTCTCAGATAACTCGAGCAGGACCTGGAGTGAGCGGTCAAGTGGCAAGCCGGCACCTAACAAAGTCGCCAGTTGTTGTGTGAATTGCCCCACTTCACGCGTATTCATTCCCCGCTTTTTGAGACTCAGAAAATCAAGACTGAAACCACCCTTTCCTGCCTCGTTGGCTGACAGGGGAATATTGCCGCCTTCCTGGAGTTTGGCAATGACCCAGTCTTTCGAAGCTGCCTCCATCGTCCCACGCACGGTTTCACCGGCTGGAGAAACCGCCTTGTATTCAAAAAACGGCATCAGGCTTCCTGTGTCACTCTGAGCACTTCTTCAAGCGTGGTGACACCTTGCAGGCACTTCAGCAGGCCATCCTGGTACATTGTCCGCATCCCCTGCTGGACGGCCATGTCGTGAATCTCACCTGAAGTTGCCTTTTGCATAATCAGTCGACGGATGGAATCGGTCATCTGTAATAATTCCAGAATACTTGTCCGGCCATAATAACCGGTTGGGTTCTCCTCGGTTGCGATGGGGCGATATACGGTATAGCTGTCCTGTTCCAGAAAATTCCCAAAACCGATTTCTGCGGCAACTTCAGGCAACAATTGCACTTTCTCCCTGGCACCTTTACCGAGGGTTCTGACCAGGCGTTGCGCAAGGATTGCATTAATTGTAGATGTCAAAAGATAATCTTCCACACCCATATCCAGCATACGGGTGATGCCACCCGCTGCGTCATTGGTATGGATAGTAGATAACACGAGGTGACCGGTGAGTGCCGACTGGATCGCTATACGGGCCGTTTCCAGGTCACGCATTTCGCCGATCATGATGACATCCGGATCCTGACGCACGATGGCCCTCAAGGCGTGGGAAAAATCAAGACCTATGGATGACTGGGCCTGTATCTGATTAATACCCTCAAGCTGATATTCCACAGGGTCTTCAACAGTTATTATTTTTCTCGCAGGCGTATTAATCTGGCTCAGCGCGGTATAAAGGGTTGTCGTTTTACCTGACCCGGTGGGGCCGGTGACGAGGATAATGCCATGCGGCATTTCCAAATCCTTGACGAAGGTTTTCTTTAAGTCCTCATCAAAGCCCAGCGAATCAAAATCAAGCACGATGCTTTCCCGGTCGAGAATACGCATCACCACACTCTCACCATGCGATGTGGGAATGGTCGAGACACGCAGATCAAGCTCCTTACCCTGAACCCGGTGCATGATTCGACCATCCTGCGGGAGACGTCGCTCAGCGATATTCAAACGGGCCATGATCTTGACACGCGAGATGACGGCAGCGGTGGAACTGGCCGGCGGTGCCTCTACTTCCTGTAACACACCGTCAATCCTGTAGCGGACTTTTAGCCGGTTTTCAAACGGTTCGATATGGATATCCGATGCCCGGGCTTCCACCGCGCGTTGCATAATCAGGTTGACCAGGCGGATAACCGGTGCTTCAGAGGCCAGGTCACGCAGATGTTCAACGTCTTCCAGTTCGTCACCTTCATCGCCAAGCGTATCGATAATCTGGTCCATGGCACTGCGGCCAACACCATATAGTTTCTCGATTCCGTTTTCTATTTCGGATGCAACACCCACCTGCGGACGAATGGTTTTACCGCTGGCCATAGCCAACGCTTTGAGTGCGTATTTATCCCTGGGATTGGCCATTACCACAACCATTTCTGTATCGGTAACGCTCACCGGCAACAACAGGTTCTGTTTCAAATATCGTAATGACAGTTTGCCAATTTCCGGTGCGTCATCCGGTAAATCGGCGGCTGATATCAAAGGCAGTTCCAACAGGTTGGACTCGGCCTCGGCTACGTCACGCTCCGATACAAGACCGAGACGAACCAATAGAGTGATCAGGTTACCGCCATTCTGGTCACGAAAAATTTCGGCACGCTTGAGATCAGATTTCTTCAATCGTCCGCTTTCGATCAGGTAATCAGATACCTTATCTTCGACAGCATCTATTTGGCTGGCGTTTTTGTTTTCTAGTTCTTCAGTTGCTTGCACGTGATGTCCCTAAGAAGTTTGATTCTCTGTGGAAATTATAGCCCGAACCGTCAGCACGCATACCGGGTGCCTGCGTGACCAACTATAGAACACAAAGACCATGACCTTGCCTTGACAGTTCCCGGTTTTCATAAATCCTTTTTCCCTTGCCACCCTGTAAATTGCTCAATCAATGTCCAATTTGCCAGCACCCACAAAATAATTGGCACCAGCGGCGGGAATATTAATACCCCCAATTGATAACACAGGGCGATCAATTCATTCGAAATCCCCGCGTCCGTCACAACCTGGCTCGCATCCGCACCGAAATTGAAAGCCAGCATCTTCAACGACTGCCAGACCACACCCCATACCTGTATGAGCATTACCACCACGTAACCGCCCAATAAAACAGTGAGCTTCCTTAAAAAAGAAACACCGGAGGCCATCACCAAACCGAACAGCAATGGCAAACCAAAACCGAAAATCAGCGGATTAACGATAAAACCCAAAGACTCGCGACTTCCATCCGGGAATTGAAAAGGTATATTTGTTTGTACCTGGAACAAATAGTGCCGATCAGGGTTGGGTATGATGTTCAGAAAATCACTACCCAGTACAACGGATAGAATTTCACTTGCCAGTATACGTACCGGCGCTCCGTGAAATGCGCTCAGGTAATACCAGAGCATAAAACCGAATACCATCCACAAACACGCCAGGATCAGCAATTCGCTCAAGCGTAAGTCCTCGATACCTGGCTGTTGTTTCATTACTGCACCCAGTAGCGCGCGTTTCTAAACATACGCTGCCATGGAGAAACTTCCGGCCAGTGTTCCGGAGCCCAGGAGAAATTGACTGTGCGCAAAGTTCTTTCCGGGTGAGGCATCATGATTGTTATCCTGCCATCGGTATTGCACAGACCGGTAAGGCCGGCGGGGGAACCGTTCGGGTTTTGTGGATATTGCATTATAGCGTTTCCGGACGCGTTCACGTACTGCAGTGCTATCTGGCTCTGTGGTAGCAACTGACCGTGGAAGTGTGCCCGGCCTTCACCATGTGCAGTTGCGACTGGCAGCAGGCTACCGGCCATGCCACTGAAAAACAAAGATGCAGATTCAGTCACTTTTACAAGGCTAAGGCGGGCCTCAAACTGGCCCGAACGGTTGGCCTCAAACCCCGGCCAACTTTCAGTACCTGGAATAATTTCCTTTAGCGAAGAAAGCATCTGGCACCCATTACAGACCCCGAGCGCAAATCGGTCACTGCGTTCAAAAAATGCTGCAAACTGGTCTCTGAGTTCGGCCTGAAATAGTATGGAAGCCGCCCAGCCCCGACCTGCGCCAAGAACATCTCCATATGAAAAGCCGCCACAAGCCACCAGGCCTTGAAATTCTGACAGGCTCGTTCGCTTCTCAAGTAAATCTGACATGTGTACGTCAACTGCCCTGAATCCTGCCATGTCAAAAGCGGCAGCCATTTCAACCTGTCCATTAACACCCTGTTCACGCAAAATGGCAATGGCAGGTTTCGTTTGCCTCGAGATAGCCTGGGTGACCGGATTTTGTAAAGGGTCAAAATTCAAGCTGGGTTTCAGGAAAGGCTGGTCCCACAACAGGGTTCGTGCGAATTCCTCCTCTGCGCAATCCGGATGGTCACGCAGCTTCTGAATTTCAAAGCTGGTTTCACTCCAGGCCTGGTGGAGTTTAGCCAGGTCACTTTTAAGACAAACACTTCCTGCGGCTACTATGTTGAGAGTCTGGCCACTGACCGCCCTGCCAATTTCCGAAACAAGATCCGCCAGGCCGTGTTTTTTCAGGCACATCAGCACAGATTGTTTCTGTGATTCGGCAACCTGGATAACCGCGCCCGGCTCTTCGGAAAACAAACGTGCGCGCAGTCTTTCTGCGTCATGCGCAGGGATTCCTTCGAATGACAACTCAAGCCCGCAACGGGCCGAGAATGCCATTTCACAGAGGCTGGTAATCACGCCGCCATCAGATCGATCATGGTAGGCAAGTATTTGCCCGTCCGAGATAAGTTCCTGGATGGCAGAAAAAAAGCCTGACAGATCCCGGGCGTTGTCGAGGTCAGGCACCTGCTCACTAAATACTCCGTGGACCTGCTCGAGGCAGGACCCGCCCAGACGGTCCTGACCATGACCGAGGTCAATCAACAACAGGCAATTCGCTTCGTCGCTGATATCCAATTGCGGGGTGACCGCCAACCGGGCATCGGTGGCCGGCGCAAATGCAGACACCACCAGCGAAACAGGTGCGAGCATGTGTCTTGACTGGTGGTTGTCTGTCCAGTCAGTTTTGAGTGACAGGGAGTCCTTGCCTACCGGGATAGCGATACCCAGTGCGGGGCATAACTCCATCCCAACCGCTTTTACCGCAGCGTAAAGCGCCGCATCCTGACCATCTTCGCCCGCCGCTGCCATCCAATTGGCAGACAGCCGGACATCACAGAGACGGGCAATCGGTGCACTCGCAATATTGGTAATCGCTTCAGTTACTGCCATCCTGGCTGCTGCCGGGCTATTAACCACTGCCAGGGGTGTACGTTCACCGATTGCCATGGCCTCACCTTCATAACCATGGAAACCATGCAGACTTACTGCCGAATCGGCGACCGGTACCTGCCAGGGACCCACCATCTGGTCTCTCGCGACCAGACCGCCTACCGAGCGATCGCCAATCGTGATCAGGAAGGATTTGCTGCCAACAGCCGGAAAACGCAAGACGCTGAGCAGGTCATCCTCCAACGGGGTTTGTCCAGGTAGGCTTGTTAGCGGATTAACCTCTCCGGAGGTGGCACTTCGGTGTAGTTTAGGTGTCTTTCCGAGCAGTACATCCAGGGGTAGATCGACGGGTGGTTTATGCAACAGGGCGTCGTTCAGACGTAAATGGCGTTCTTCTGTAACGGTTCCCAGTACTGCATAAGGACAGCGTTCACGTTGACATAGAAACTCAAACTCTTCCAGACGGTCTTGTTCTACACCCAGTACATAACGTTCCTGTGACTCGTTACACCAGATCTCCATGGGTGACATTGCACCGTCTGCACTGGGAATTTCGCGTAATTCCAGATTGCCACCACGGGCGCTGTCATTCAACAATTCGGGTAATGCATTGGACAGTCCACCAGCGCCGACATCGTGGATGGATACAATCGGATTGGTGTCGCCCATTGCACAACAGCGGTCAATGACTTCCTGGCAACGCCTTTCCATTTCAGGGTTGCCACGTTGCACCGATGCAAAATCAAGTTCTTCGTTCCCCTGGCCACTGCCAACCGAGGATGCTGCCCCGCCACCGAGACCAATCAACATGGCCGGCCCACCCAACACGATCACGGCAGAACCTTCGGAAAGCCGCAGTTTTTCGACGTGCCCGGGACGGATATTACCGAGACCACCGGCCAGCATAATGGGTTTGTGATAGCCCCAAAGCCGACCGCCGATGGATTGTTCGAATGTCCGGAAATAACCCGTGAGTGCCGGGCGGCCGAATTCATTGTTGAAAGAAGCAGCGCCCACCGGCCCTTCGATCATGATATCCAGCGCACTGGCGATGCGGTCAGGTTTGCCCGAGTTTTCCTCCCAGTCACGCGGTCTATCCGGCAACAACAGATTAGAGACCGAAAACCCACTCAGACCGACCTTGGGTCGCGCACCACGACCGGTTGCAGCTTCATCGCGAATCTCTCCTCCGGAGCCGGTTGCAGCGCCGGGAAATGGCGAGATCGCCGTGGGGTGATTATGGGTTTCCACCTTGATTTGTATACCCACCTCTTCATCCAGCCAGGTGTATTCACCGGTACCGGGTGCAGGAAAAAAGCGCTGGCTACGGCGACCCTGGATAACTGCAGAATTATCGTGGTAAGCAGACAGCACACCCTCTGGATTTAGCGCATGGGTATTTCTGATCATGGCAAACAGGGAAAGATCCTGGGACTCACCATCCAGCGTCCAACTGGCGTTGAAAATTTTGTGACGACAATGCTCGGAATTGGCCTGGGCAAACATCATGAGTTCCGCATCTGTAGGGTTGCGGTCCAGTTTTTTATAAGCGCTTATCAGGTACTCAATCTCGGCTGTCGATAATGCCAGCCCAAGGTCGCTGTTCGCCTGCTCAAGCGCTTGCAGTGCGTCCATGGAGAGATCAGTACTGGCCAGGGGTCTGGCCGGATGGTGCTCAAACAGTGCTTTTGCTGCCTCCAGATCGTCCAACACCGTTTGTGTCATACGATCATGAATCAGGGGTTTGATTGTCGTGATCATTCGATCTTCAACGACATCAGGGGGAAGATGGAACAACGTGCCTCTTTCTATCCGGTTGATCGGATCAAGCCCGCAGCGGTGTGCAATATCGGTTGCCTTGGTGGACCAGGGCGACTGTGTCCCCAGGCGGGGCACTACCAGCAAGACCGGATTATCAGGGGTTAACTGTAAAACCGGCTCTGAAATTACATCAGGGTGTTCCGCCGACTCCGCCTGCAATAGCGCTTCAAGTCTCCCTAACTCATCTTGTGAAAGATCTTTCGGACTTTCAATAAAGTAGATGAATTGCGCAGTGAACAAAAACTCCCGGCCTGCGCGTTGACGCAAATCACCGGCAAGCTTTTGCCTTTGGAATTCTGAAAAAGCCGGACCGCCGAGCAGGTAGGTAAACCCCGTCAAAATATTGCTCCCAAATCAACAGTCCGCATTATAGCGGTAGACCGGCAAAATTTGAGCAGCAATTTGACGATTTCTCAAATACGGTCAACTTTGGGGAAGCACTGTTCAAGGTCTCAGCTTCTCCATACGCCCTGTGGCGTTATTACCGCTCATCCTGAACATAAAAAAAGACCCTGACATGGTGGCAGGGTCTTTTCTAACTAATCAGCTTTTATTGTGGCCGGTTATTCAGCAACCACTTCCAGGGACTCCAGTCGCGCGCGCAGTTGTTCTGGTGGCATATAGCCAGGGATCAATGTGCCATCACTAGTAACCAGCGCAGGCGTGCCGGTTACACCGACTTCACGACCCAACTCATATTGGTCAGCGATTGGATTCGGACATTTTTGCGGCATTGGATCAGTACCGTTTTTGGCCAGCGTTAAAGCTTCTTTTTGATCATCAGAGCACCACACGGAGACGAATTTGTCATATGAGTCAGAGCCGATTCCCGCTCGAGGAAAAGCCATATAGTGTATTGCTATCCCCTGCTCGTTGTAGCCTGCCATCTGGTTATGAAGTTTTCGACAATAACCACAGTCAATATCCGTAAACACAAGTAAATCGTATTTTGGTTCTTCCGGTGAAAATGTGATCTGTTCATCCAGGTTCACATCTGTCAGCAAACTTAGACGAATCCCGGACTTGGCCTGATCGGTAATATTGTCCTTGCTGTCGATTTCCATGATCTGACCCTGCAGCAGGTACTGGCCATCAGAAGTCACATAAACAATGTCACTATTGATTTGGACCTGCAAGATGCCTTCGATAGGTATCTCGGATATTGCGATGGTTTTGGCATTGGGGACCAACGCGCGTATTTTGGCCTCAACGGCATCGAAGCTCTTAGCTTCACTGGCGACGGCATTCATGGTTGTCATCAACAGACAAGTGACTAAAGCCGTAAGTAACAGCGGTAAACGATACATTTTCTTCTCCGATCTTGTGTTCATTCTGTGCCTTGGTTGCATTTGACATGTATGCGGGGAAAAGTTCAACACATTAAATCCAATCAGGGGGCAGGATCTGGTGCAGTACAGTACGCTGCACTAGTCAGCCACGTGGATGATGGGCCTCATGCATGCGTTTTAGCCCCTCACGAGCGATGTGCGTATAGATCTGTGTTGTGGAGAGGTCACTGTGCCCGAGCAACAACTGAACAACACGCAAATCCGCACCATGATTGAGCAGGTGGGTAGCAAACGAGTGACGCAACATGTGTGGCGACAGCTTTCGTGAGACATCGCACAGTTCGGCATATCGACGCACCATGTACCAAAATGCCTGACGCGTCATTCCTGATTTGCGCGTGGTAACAAACACGTAGTCGGTTTGTACACCTTTTAAAAGTTCCGGCCTGCTGCCAGACAAATAGGCATTCAGACTTTCATGCGCTTCATCTCCAATCGGAACCAGTCGTTCTTTTTGCCCTTTACCAATTACCCGGACGACGCCCTGGTTCAGATTGATATTGGAAAGCTCCAGACCCACCAATTCACTCACCCGCAAGCCCGTTGCATACATCAACTCCAGCATGGCCTTGTCGCGCAAGCCCAGCGCAGTTCCTGTATCCGGTGCCGCCAACAGGGATTCGACCTGTTCTTCAGTTAGTGCTTTTGGCAGTCCGCGACCGGTCTTTGGGCTTTCGATCAAAGCCACAGGATCGCTGTCGATTTTCCCCTCGCGTACCAACCAACCAAAAAATTGACGATATGCAGACAGGTATCGCGATAGTGAGCGGGGGCTTTTACCCTGCTGAATCTCGGCAGCCAGTATCGCCAGAATATCTTCACGTGTAGCTTCAGTGAAGGCTTTACCCCGAGCGGCAAGACGGCTTTGTAAATGCAAAAGATCATGACGATAACTTTGCAGACTGTTATCGCTGAGCCCGCGTTCGGCCCAGAGATTATCCAGGAACCGCTCGACAACCGATTCCTGTTTCATACCCGCGGCAGTGTCCCGTGAACCGGTATTCACCATCGCTTTACCAGCCAGTTGTCACACATATAGGTCATCCATGACACTAATGATAACTTAAGGAACCTCTGATCTATTCATGAACTCGTATCTTGTGTCCAAAATATTCACCTTCTGCGTCGCAAATCTTCGCAATAGCTAGCTATTACGTGCGATTCGCGCCTTGAATCTGGATATTTTGAATCACAATCTACTTCGCCCAGAATAAATCAGAGGTTCCTTAAGGAAAAAATTTGCGGGTGAGTTAAGCTTATCAATTATCGTGTCCCATATATTTAAGCTGACAGATCAAGAGTTTTCTATTTTGCAATCAGATCAACCAACAGTTTCGATCGATAGCGTCTACTGCTCACTACCACGCAGGTTGATGGTCATGTTGTATGACGCTGTTATTTTGCTCGGTTTGCTGATACTGGCTTCGGCGGTAGCATTACCGTTTGGCGATATTGAAAAGGTCGCCTTTCATGACTTCTGGTTTACCCTGTGGTTGCTGACAGCCTGCTTTGCTTATCTTGGTGGATGTTGGCGATTTGGCGGGATGACCCTGGGTATGCGCGCCTGGCGGGTAAGGCTTGTCAGGGACAATGAGCAGATAATTTCATGGCCGCGATGTCTGCTTCGATTCCTTGTTGGTCTGGTCTCGCTGGGTGCATTTGGTCTCGGCATTTTTTGGGCACTTGTGGACTCCAGAAACCGGGGCTGGCATGACCTGGCGGCGCGCACGCTATTGATAAAAACCCAAAAACACCATTAACCCGCATATTTCATCGCGCGAATAACCATTTTGGTTTCTGTTTGCCTCCGGAAGGCAAACCTCAGACTGATCGGCGCAAGATTGTAATCGCAACAATCATCAGAATAGCGGATGGCATAGCCGTGCTGAGTGCAACGGGCAATGAATAAGCTGTCGCAAGATTTTGTGCCGCTGCATTAATCAACATGAACACACCACCGAGCGTCATACCGATAAAAAGTCTGAAACCATGGTTATGATTCCTTGAAGACCCAAAAACAAAAGGCATACCCGCCATAACCAATGCAATAATTGCAAACGGGTACATGATCTTCTCCCAAAACGCAGACTGATAAATTCTGTCGTCCAGACCATTGCTTTGCAGATATTTCAGCTGGTCCCATAATGACCTCATCGACAGGTAGAAAGGGCGGGTTACAGCCGACTCCAGTAACTCGGGCTTGATCCCGGAAACCCAGGGAGTACGTTCAGTATTCAAAGGAACCACTTCCGACTTTCCAATTTCAATGATTGAAACGCCTTCAAGGCTCCATTGTTCACCATCAAAATATGCACTATCAGCACGGGTGATTTTCTGCGGCCCCGCAAAACCATCAAAATGGTGAATCTCTATTTCCTGAAATTTAATGGACTGCTGGCCGCGGTCTGCGGTGAGCAAGGGCCGACGGATATTGACGATATCACTACCATCCCTGATCCACATACCGGATGACCCACCAATGATGACCTGGCCGACAAGCTGACTTAATCTATATGCACGGGCCTGCTGCTCGGCATCCGGAGCAACCCACTCGCCTATTGCCATCACCGGTATCGTTACGAACAGTGTACCGGCCATACCTGCAACCGCCAGCCTGAGCCTCGAGACACCGGAAACCCGGAAAGCCACCAGTTCGTTTGCACTCGCAAGACCGCCAACACCCAGCAGGGAGCCCATCAAGGCTGACACGGGGAAAATCTGGTATGCCAGTCTCGGGCCTGTTTGCAGCACGAACCAGAAGACGTCAGAGGCGCCGTAACTGGCCGTTGTATCACGTAGCTCACCCAACACGCTGAACATCATCATCAGTATCGTGAGACTGACCCACACGAGCATAATCCCAAGAATGGCAGTCTTGCCGATATATTTATCTACAGTTTTTATCAAGACTGATTCGCCTTAACAGGAAACCGGCCCTGACGCCGGACCCATGCGAAACTTATGATGAGGAAAACCAGGTGAACCCACCACATACCGAGATAAGTGGGAAGGACGCCATCTATCACCCAGGAACGGCACAGGTAAAGTAAATTGCCATAAAGTATGTACACCAGTATACCGAGTACAACCCTGAAACCCCTGCCTTCGCGCGGTTCTGAATGCGCAAGGGGAATGGCCAGCAAACCCAGTACGATGACAGAAATAGCGGGGGACAATCGCCATTGCAGTTCTGCAATCGATTCCACATTTCCGGTTTCGAGAAGTTCTGCCGATGAGATTGAGTTAATCTTGGCATTCTTTCGTTTTCTGAATTCGGGTTCCGGCAAACGCAAGTCATTTCGGGCAAAACTCAGGACCCGCAAATCAAGTTGTCCGGGAGCGACGTCTGTCACCTTCCCGTCTTCAAGAATCAGGTAACGATCTCCGGTTTCGGTATCCATCCAGTATCGGCCCTTCTGAGCCACCCAAACCTGCTCTCTTTCCTCATGACGCTGCTTGATGAAAATATTCTTCAGTGTCGCGCCGTCCTCCCCGATGGCTTCAGCATATAACACCAGTTCACCCTGCCGAAGCACATGGAACTTGCCGGCTTGCAAACCCCATACAGCGGCTGATTTGAACGCCTCTTCCAATTGTTCTTCCGCCATACGTGCGGTGGTAGGCGCTATCGACATACCCAACACCAACAGAATAACTGCCATTGGAATCACCAGGCTTAGAAGGGGCGTTATCAGGTTTACCCAGCCGAAGCCGCTTGAACGCATGACGGCCATTTCCTGGTCCCGGTACAAGCGCCCAAGGCCCCACATGACCGCGACAAAACCAGCCAAAGGTAAAATATTGCCCAAGGATTCGGGCAAATGCAGCAGCAACTGTATACCCAGGAGCCCCGCAGGTATTCGTCCACCAGCAATATCTTTGAGCATATCGCTCAGATAGGCACCCAGCAAAACGATGACCAGCACAATGCTTACAGCCAGCGCAGTCCAGAACCACTCACGCAATATATATTTCTGCAGTATGCTCAATATTAGTATTTTCTCATTTAAATCTAGTAGAATGATCGATTCGTTCGCATTCTAGCAGTGTTAAGGAACTCACCGGCCATTTTCGGATACAAGGGAGTTCAGCAAAGGATCAATAATAAAATGAAATTTACACTAGACACAACCCTGGCAGCAGGTCTCGAAACCGCTTGCCTGGTCATCGGTGCTTTTGAAGACGCACCCTTGCACGGATCAGCGAAACTGGTCGATCAGGCCTGCGCTGGCGCGTTGCAACAGTTGATAAAGAGCGGTGATGTCAGCACTGACTGGAAAGAAACGACCCTGCTGCACGGGCTTAACGGCGTAAACGCGAAGCGTATCCTCATTTTGGGTTGTGGCGAAATTGAAAAATTCAACACGGTGCGCTATGACAGTGTTTGCTCAAGTGCAGGCGCATTCTTAAGAGACCATGCCACCACCAGTGCGCATATATGTTTGAACGAAATCGAGGTAAGTCAAACGACAGATTACTGGCGCCTTCGCCAGGCTGCCGTCAACCTGAAAAGCGCAAACTACCGTTATACGACCACCAAGGCACCCAAGGATGATGACAATCAGCCATTGATCAGCGCCTCATTCAATGCCAGCGCCGATATGCAAGCCGCACTGGATGAAGCCGCAGGAATTGCCAAAGGCTATTGGCGTTCAAAAGAACTGGGTAACCTGCCACCTAACATTTGCAATCCTGCCTACCTTGCAGAGGTCGCACAGGGGTTTGCCGAAAGCTACAAAAATGTCAGCGCAGAAATTCTTGATGAGGATCAAATGGCCGAACTCGGGATGACCGCCTTGCTGGCAGTTGGCCGTGGCAGTGAATATGGATCAAAACTGATCGTTCTCAAATACCAGGGCAAAGAAGAAGCAAGCCAGCCCATCGTCATGGTTGGCAAGGGAATAACCTTCGATAGCGGCGGTGTCTCACTCAAGCCCGGTCCTAATATGGAACAAATGAAGTTTGATATGGGCGGCGCGGCCAGTGTACTCGGGACGTTTGAGGCCTGTGCAGATATACAACTACCCATCAATCTTATATGTATCGTAGCCGCCGCCGAGAATATGCCGGACGGTAGTGCCTACAGACCCGGTGATGTGCTCACTTCGATGTCTGGGAAGACCATTGAAGTTCTGAATACCGACGCGGAAGGGCGGCTGGTCTTATGCGATGCACTGACCTACAGTCAACGATTCAATCCGTCCGCCCTGATCGATGTTGCCACCCTGACGGGTGCCGCCGTCGTCGCTCTCGGACACCATGCCTCAGTCATCATGAGCAAGCACGACGATCTTGTCGAAGAGTTGATAGATGCGGGTAACACAGCCGTTGACCGGGGTTGGCGTCTACCGATTTGGGATGATTACCAGCCACAACTCAAGTCCACCTTTGCGGACATGAAGAATGTCGGTGGTATGGCAGCCGGCAGCATCACTGCAGGCTGTTTCCTTTCACGCTTTACCGATGGCCAGCGATGGGCCCATATAGATTGCGCGGGATCGACCTGGATCTGGGGTGGAGATAAAGGGTCAACCGGCAGGCCTGTTGGCCTGTTGACCCAGTTCCTGATCAACCAGGCCTGATTGGCCTGACACCGCAGCCTCAAACCTTGTCCGGCCAAATCGCCCATACCGAGTCCTGCCAGGTTGACTTTTACCTGCTCGGACAGTCGTCTCCCGGAGCGAATAAACTCGCCTGCCGACTGGCGCTGATGGCACTGGAAAGAAAGCAGAGGGTTTTCATAATCACGCCCTCAGAAGCATACAGTGAACAGTTGGATGAACTCATGTGGCAATACCCGGAAGGGCGGTTTGTACCCCATGCCAGGGTCGAAGACCGGGACGCCGCAAAGGCTCTTATCAATATCGGCGGACTTTCAGACTTGAATCCGGCTGACGTGGTGATTAACCTTTGCCCTGAGGCTATCCCACAACCGGAAAGATTCAGCCGCATATTGGAGATTGTTCCTTATGCTGACGATGAAAAGAAAGCCTCAAGGGTGAAATTCAGAATCTACCGCAACCTGGGTCTTGACCCCCAGACCCACGAGATCAACAAATAATGGAAAAAAGTTATCAACCAGATGCCATCGAGGCACGTTGGTACCAGGTGTGGGAGGAAAAAGGCTATTTCTCACCTGGTCAGAATGATCAACCGTACTGCATCATGCTGCCTCCACCCAATGTAACCGGCAACCTGCATATGGGCCACGCTTTCCAGGACACCATTATGGATGTGCTGTCACGCTTTCACCGGATGCAGGGCGATTCAGTGCTGTGGCAACCTGGTATGGATCATGCCGGCATCGCCACGCAAATGGTGGTGGAAAGGCAACTGGCCGATGATGGCATTTCCCGCCACGATATTGGCAGGGAAAAATTTGTCGAAGCGATTTGGGATTGGAAGAAAGAGTCCGGTGGTCAGATTGAGAAGCAAATGCGTCGCCTGGGTGCTTCGGTGGACTGGGAAAATGACCGCTTCACGATGGATGAAGAACTGTCACGTGCAGTGACAAAGGTCTTTGTGGAGCTTTACCGTGAAGATCTGATCTACCGGGGTAAAAGACTGGTGAACTGGGACCCGGTGCTACATACCGCGCTATCTGACCTGGAAGTCATCTCCGAAGAAGAAAATGGCCAGCTTTGGCATATCCGCTACCCGAGAGTGGATGACAAGGGTTACATCGTCGTCGCAACCACCCGCCCGGAGACAATGCTGGGTGACACCGCCGTTGCGGTCAACCCCGAGGACCCCCGTTATACCGACCTGCATGGAATCGAACTGGAACTGCCGCTAACCGGGCGTAGTATCCCGGTGATCACTGACAGCTATGTGGATGTCGAATTCGGCTCCGGATGCGTAAAGATCACCCCGGCGCATGATTTCAATGATTACGAGATGGGCAAGCGTCACCAGTTACCCGTGATCAACGTGCTCAATGACGATGCCAGCATCAATAATGAAGCACCGGAAGCCTACCGGGGCCTTGACCGTTTTGCTGCCCGTAAACAGATAGTGGCGGATCTCGAAGCTGCGGGTCTGATTGAGAAAATTGAACCCCACGTGCTGAAGGTTCCACATGGCGACAGGTCCGGAGCGGTCGTTGAGCCTTATCTCACCGACCAGTGGTACGTGAAAATTGAACCACTCGCCAAGCCGGCCATTGCAGCGGTTGAAAACGGAGACATACGCTTTGTTCCCGAAAACTGGAATAAAACCTACTTTGACTGGATGCACCGCATAGAAGACTGGTGCATATCCCGCCAGTTGTGGTGGGGTCACCGAATTCCGGCCTGGTATGATCCCGATGGTAATATCCATGTCGGATATGACGAGGCGGATGCCCGCAAACTCAGTGGACTCAGTGATGATGTACCGCTGGTACAGGATGAAGATGTGCTCGACACCTGGTTTTCTTCAGCCCTGTGGCCATTCAGTACGCTTGGTTGGCCTGAAAAAACACCAAGACTGGATAAATACTACCCCACGAACGTACTGGTTACCGGTTTCGATATCATTTTCTTCTGGGTGGCCCGGATGATCATGATGGGTCTCAAATTTATGGGTGACGTACCTTTCCGGGAGATCTACGTTCATGGTCTGATCCGTGATGCCCACGGGCAAAAAATGTCCAAGTCCAAGGGTAATGTACTCGACCCTATCGACCTGATTGACGGCATCAGCCTGGAAGACATGATCCAGAAACGCACCAGCGGCCTGATGCAACCGCAGATGGCACCGTTGATCGAGAAGAACATTCGATTGGCTTTCCCGGAAGGAACCTCCGCGTTCGGTTGTGATGCGCTTCGCTTCACTTTTGCGGCGCTGGCTACCAACGGCCGGGACATTCGTTTCGATCTCGGGCGTATTGATGGCAACCGGAATTTCTGTAACAAACTCTGGAATGCAGCACGATATGTACTGCTAAGCACCTCTGAACATGAGGTCCACGCCGTTCCACCATCCAGTGCGGCAGACCGATGGATCATATCCCGCCTACACAAGATGATTGCTGATGTCAGTACTCACATCAACGAGTACCGGCTTGATCTCGCCTCGCAGCGTCTGTATGAATTCATATGGAACGAATATTGCGACTGGTACCTGGAGTTGTCCAAACCGGTCATTCAGAACGGCTCTGCTGATGAGCAGAACGCAACCCGTTATACCCTGCTTTATGTCCTTGAACACAGCCTGCGCACACTGCACCCGTTTATGCCGTATATCACCGAAGATATCTGGCAACGACTAAAGGGTCCCTTAAAGATCGAAGGTGACAGCATTATGCTGCAACCATTTCCACAAGCAGGTGATTTCGACGAACAGGCAGAGGATGAAATTGCCTGGTTACAGAAAGTATTGCAGGGTGTCCGAAATATACGCGCAGAGCTGAATGTAGCACCCGGTAAAATTCTGGGTGTTACGTTCCAGGCAGGTACGACCAAAGACAGGGAGAGACAAAGCCAGTTGACCACCTTGCTCACGGGTGTTGGAAGAATCAAATTAAGTCCATGGCTTGAAGATGATGCCGACACCTCTGAATATTCCGTGGCTCTGGTGTCTGAACTGAAAGTTCTGGTGTCACTCAAAGGCCTGGTCAACCTGGAAGACGAACTGACAAGGCTTGGCAAATTGCTCGAACGTGAACAGGCCGATCTGAAAAAATCTGAAGGTAAACTGGGGAACAGCCGGTTTGTTGATAATGCGCCCGCCGCCGTCGTAGAGCAGGAGCGACAGCGTCTGACCGCACATAAAACCAAGGTCGCGGGTTTCATGGCCCAAATTAAAAAGCTCGAAAAGCTGCTTGATTAAGACCCCGGTTGCGAGGAACGAAGCGCCAGGCGCATGACTATCGCATCCTCACGACCGTCACCCGCCTGGTAATAGGAGCGTCTGCTTCCTATGACCCTGAAGCCCCTGTTTTTGTAAAGCTTCGCAGCGCGGGCATTGCTGGTTCGCACTTCGAGATAAAGAGCCTCATTTTCAAGCCTGACCACATGATTGATCGCATATTCCAACAACAGGCTACCATAACCCCGGTGTTGCCAGTCCGGGTGTATACAGAGATTTAATAGATGCGCGTCACCGACCGCCCAATTAAAAATCGTATAGCCCACGAGCTCCTTTCCAAATTGCAGGCCAAATAAGGCGTAACCGGCGTTCAGACAGTCTACAAACAGATCACGTGACCATGGAAAAGGATAGGCGAGTTCTTCAATTTGATGAATCCGGTCAACATCCTCCAGGTTGAGACGCCGGATCAGGGGATGTTTCTTATCGGGTTTTATGGTCAAGGTTCCCTAGTGTAGTGTCAACCCTGTAACGTGGGATCACGTTACAGGGTTGACACTACACTAGCATGCCTGATTTGCAAAATGTAGCCCAAAGCACCTGCCGTGCCCCGGCCTGATCTTGAATATCCTGCATTGAGGGTAACAGCACCAGTTTCGCCGAATTCAGATGTGCCGGTAATTCTCCGCCAAAAAACTGCAACGCTAACTCCTGGCCAAAAAAGGCGACCGTGGTGAAGAGGTTCTCCTCAACGGCTCGGGTCAAGTCAACTGCACCGTCATCAGGATACGGCCACGCCCAGACCGGGGCGCCACCAAGAACCCGGTTCATATCGTTAGCCAGTCGACCGGCTGAATCTGAATCAGCGGTACATATCAGTAAAATCCCACCGCTACCGGGCCCCAGTTTCAGTCGCGCATGGTTCTCCGCGACACCTGCTTGAGGTATAACGGGTTCTCGTAAACTCCAGACTGTGATGTCCATCGCATCAAGATAGGCCTGTTGTCTGTTACCAGGCATATTAGTTGTCTGTACCGGGGTCATGTCTGTCTTCAGAGTCAACTTTATCAGCGACCGTTGAAGATCCGATTTCCGGGTCATCTTTCTTTTCTTTTGGTGTCCGCCGGTCACGTTTGAGTTTCCAGTTGCGTCGCCCTGCCATGGTAATAAGGAGTCCGGACAGCACGTAGGTGCAGCCCAAAAGCATGCCAATTACCGGTGGATCAAGCGCCAACAGAACTATAATCAGCAACGCCAGCAACAACCAGACAGCAGGCACTTTTTCACCACCCGGGCTGGCCTTGAAGCTGTAATACCGGACATTGGAAAACATCAAAATACCCAGCACGACAGTCTCGATAAAAATCAACCAGCGAACCGTATCCCCGGCAATTCCATTATCAACAAAAAACCAGATCGTAAATACCAGTGTCCCCGCCGCTGCCGGACTGGCCAGACCCTGGAAATAACGTTTGTCAGCAATACCTACCTGGGTGTTGAACCTCGCCAGGCGCAAAGCAGCGCAGGCCATATAAAGAAAAGCAGCCAACCAGCCAAGCTTGCCGGCCATGGTGCTGATCTCGCTGAGGCTTGAAAGCGACCAGTTGAACGCCAGCAGAGCAGGTGCCAACCCAAAAGAGATAAGATCCGACAGGCTGTCGTATTGCTCACCGAAATCACTTTGCGTATTGGTCATTCGGGCCACACGCCCATCCAGACCATCCAGAAAACCCGCAACAATTATGGCTATTGCAGCGGATTCAAATTTGCCGTTTATTCCCGAAATTACGGAATAGAAACCGGCAAACAGCGCAGCCGAAGTCAGCAGATTAGGTAAAAGGTACACACCCCTTCTGCGAATTGATTTGTCCGAGTTCATTAAAAATCCTTCGACATTTGTTTTGCGGGCAATAATAACATGCAAACCTTTCTGATTTTTTTTGGGGAAGAAGGGCGTACTGTGATATAAATCAAAAAGGATTTCTTCGAAAAAGGACACGAGGATGCGTTTCATTACATTTTTCATGATTATTTTCATTGGCACTTTCACGATGTGGGTACCGCAATCCGCAGCAAAGGAAGAAATTTATCGCTGGGTTGACGAAAACGGTGTTGTTCATTTTGGGGATCGGACCAACAAACAAAATGATGCTGAAAGGATATCCTTACCACAAGACCATGGAATCACTGCTCAGCCTTCTGCAGACCCCGCTCCTGTTGATCCTGCGGAAACACAGGACCCGCAACCTTCTCTCGCCCAGCAAATTCGGGATGAGCGTGCCGAGGCGCGCCGGGAAAATGAAGCAAACGCGAAAATCACTGCCGAGAATTGCACAAAAGCCCGGGTGGTGGTCAGCAAGTTGGAACCACACACACGGGTAAATGTGATGAACAACGACGGCACAGTGATCCGTATGGACGACGATGTTCGCCTGGAGCGTCTTGGCGAGGCCCAGACTTTTATTGCCGAGCATTGCGATAAATAGTCAAAGCCGAAATTGAAACGTGTACTAAGTCGCTTAGCAGGCTAGAATATCGCCTTTTGGCGCAGCAGACCCTGCCGGTAAATATACGGATTCAAAATGAAAACCAGTAAGTTCCACCTGTTCACGACCCGGGAAACCCCAGCGGAAGCTGAAATAATCAGCCATCAACTTATGCTGCGCTGCGGTATGATCCGAAAACTCACCTCGGGCATATATACCTGGTCGACGCTTGGACTGCGCGTGCTGCGAAAAGTTGAGGCGATTGTTCGTGACGAACTGAATAGAGCCGGATACCAGGAAGTCCTGATGCCCGCCGTCCAACCCGCCGAGCTATGGAAGGAAACCGGTCGTTGGGAAAAATTTGGTGCGCAACTGCTGAAAATCAAGGATCGCGCCGGTCGTGAATATTGCTTCGGCCCGACGCACGAAGAAGTTATGACGGACTTTGTTCGCAGTGAGGTTCGTAGCTACAAGCAGTTACCAATCACTTTCTACCAGATTCAAACCAAGTTCCGCGATGAAATCCGTCCGCGGTTTGGTGTAATGCGCTCCCGTGAGTTTTTAATGAAAGACGCTTATTCCTTTCATATTGACCATGCCAGCCTGGACAAAACCTACTGGGAAATGTACGAAGTTTATACGCGAATTTTTACCCGAATGGATTTGCGTTTTCGTTCGGTTGAGGCTGATTCCGGTGCTATCGGCGGCAGCAAGTCACACGAATTCCACGTGCTGGCAGACTCAGGCGAGGACCAGATAGCATTCTCTGATCAATCAGATTATGCCTCCAACGTGGAGTTGACCCCAACGACCAAACCTGAAACCGGCCTGGCTGAGCCATGTGAAGAATTGCGGACGGTTGATACACCCGACACCCAAACCATTGATGACCTCGTCAATGGTTATGATGTGCCTGTTGAAAAGACCATCAAGACCCTGATCGTACACGCAGCAGACGGCCAACCAGTCGATTTTGTAGCATTGTTGGTTCGCGGTGACCGCACACTCAACCCGCTCAAAGCAGCCAAGCAGGAGCAGGTTGCCAGTCCGTTGTTGTTTGCCAATGACAAGGAAATTCGCGATGTAATTGGAGCAGGCCCAGGCTCACTTGGCCCGGTTGGTCTTTCAATTCCAGTGATTGCAGACCATGAGGTTGCACTGCTGTCTGATTTCACTGCCGGAGCCAATAGCGACGGCAAACACTATTTCGGCATTAACTGGGGCCGGGATGCGGAAACACCGTTAACAGCCGACCTGAGAACGGCAGTCGAAGGTGATACAAGCCCTGATGGCAAGGGCACTTTGCAAATGGCCCGTGGCATTGAGGTCGGGCACATATTCCAGCTGGGTACGGCTTATTCCGAGTCAATGAAAGCTGTGGTACTCGGCGAAGACGGCAAATCTCACGTCATGTCCATGGGTTGTTACGGTATCGGTATTTCCCGTATTGTTGCCGCCGCCATTGAGCAAAATAACGATGAACGCGGGATATGCTGGCCGGAACCCATAGCGCCTTTTCAGCTTGCATTACTGCCAATGAACGCCAAAAAATCACACCGTGTACGCGAGGCTGCGGAAAAACTGTACGCAGAGCTACTCGATGCGGGCGTGGAAGTTTTATATGACGATCGTGACGTCCGCCCGGGTGTGATGTTCACAGATATGGAACTGATTGGAATCCCACACCGGGTAGTTATTGGTGAACGCGGTATTGACAGCGGTGCGCTCGAATATCGCAACAGAAGAGAGTCGGAGAACTCTGAAATTCCGCACGACGGAGCGCTTGAGGCTATCCTGGAAAAGCTGGGCATGAACAGCTAAAGCCGGCTAAACCGTCAATCCTGCAAATCAACCCTGTCCGGCATAGTGCGTACATGAATATCTGTTTGCGGGAATGGGATTTCGATACCTTTCTGGTTGAAAACCTTGTAAATATTCATCAGCAGGTCGTGACGAACCCGGCCACGTAACTCAGGGTGATCAATCCAGACCAGTAGTTCAAAGTCGAGCGAACTGTTACCGAGAGCCCGCATCCGTACACGCGCTGCTGGATGTTCTACGACTTCAGGAAGCGCGCCCGCTATCTCATCCAAAACGCTGCATACTTCGTCAACATCACTGCCGTAAGCCACACCAACCGGCACTCGAATACGGTGCTTCACCCACGGTCCACCACTTTCATTTATGATTTTCGCATTGGCAATAACCGCATTTGGCACCGTTACTTCAACGTCATCACGGGTCAGCAAACGGGTCGAACGCATACCCAGGTTAGTAACTCTGCCACGCTCACCGCTATCGATAACAATATAGTCACCAATTTTATAGGGTGAGTCGGCAACGATAGCAACTCCGGAAAGTAAATTTGCCAGTGTGTCTTTTGCTGCAAAACCCACTGCGATACCGATGACACCGGCGGAAGCCAGCCACGCTGTGGCGTTGATCCCCCAAATGCTCAAAAAGATATAAGCACCGAATCCGATCAGTAACATCTTGATGGTCATGTCGAAAATGGGAATCGTGCGTTCCTGTATGATCTCGAACCGATGGTGGTTCTCGCCAAGCAGTTCAAGCAGAACACGGGCGGCCCTTAGCCCTGCCTTTAGCCATGAAAACAAAAGAATCGTCGCCAGTATCGACAAGGTTGCGTCCTGTAGACCCTGGGGTAATTTGAAGACGGAAACCACCATCATCAGTGCCAGGGTAATTGACGTTAGCACCAGCGGTCGTGTCAGGTGTTCGATCAGGTGGTCATCCGCCTTGGTACTGGTTTTGGCGGTTAACTTCGTCATACTTCGAATAACAACCATCTTGATCAACTTGCCAAAAACATAGGCAACTGCAAGCAGTACCAGAGTCAACAAGCCGGGATAAGGGGCCAGTAAATCCCACAGCGGTTGAATAGTCTCCGGAACGTACTGCGACATATCCAGATCCGGTCTTGCTTCCGGGGCTAATACGGTCTCTTCTACCGCTGTGGCTGCTTCAGTTGCCTGCATTTTCTATTCCTTGGGTCTTAGCTGAATCCATATTATTCGTCAAACGGTAAAGTCGCCATTCCATGAATTGGTCAGCGACTGCCTATGTGTTTTTCGCCTCGCGCTGCAGCCAGTTCAATCTGGCGCCCCCGTTCCTCCAGGCTAGCCCGCCGCTCGGGTGTCAGGCGATCAAAACATTTTGGACAGGAAACATTCTTCTCGAACCGTGGTGACCCGCGATCCTCTTCTGACAACGGCATACGGCACGCCGGGCAAAGCTCATACCGCCCTTCCGCTAAATCATGATCCACCGTCACTCGATTATCAAAAACAAAACAATCACCCTGCCACATACTTTCATCGGACGAGATTTTATCCAGGTAATTCAGTATGCCACCTTCGAGGTGATAGACATTTTTGTAGCCCAGTTCTTTCAACAGGGCTGTGGATTTTTCACAGCGGATACCACCTGTGCAAAACATTGCGACCTTTTGATCTTTGTCGGTATCCAGGTTGGCTTCAACCCAGGCGGGGAAATCTCTGAAGGACCGGGTCTCCGGATTTTCCGCCCCGGCGAACGTCCCCAGGCCGACTTCATAATCATTACGTGTATCAACCAGGCGGACATCCGGCTGGCTGATCAACTCATTCCAAAGTTCGGGTGCAACGTATTCACCCACATCCTTCCCCGGATCTACACCTTCGACACCCAGGGTGACAATTTCCTTTTTGAGCCGTACTTTCATCCGGTAAAACGGATTCCGGTTACAGTAAGAAACCTTTTTGCTCAAATCATCCAGACCCGGGTATTGACCAAAAAACACGAACAGCTTGTCTACGTCGTCCGAAGGTCCGGCGATCGTGCCGTTAATACCCTCGTGTGCCAGCAAAATCGTCCCCAACAAGTCCGATTTCTTACAAACATTGTTTATTTCACGCTGCAGACTCTCGATATTGTCCAGTGGAATGAATCTGTAGAATGCCGCGACCTGAATTCTGGTTTGCGTTGTCTGATTGGCTTCACCCGGTGTCATAAACAAAGCACCACTTAAACCAGTGCCCTGATGCCCACGGCAGAACGCAACTCCTGCATTAATGGCACGGTAAACTCACGCGCACGAGCGGCACCTTTCAGCAGGCAGTCTTCGATTTGGGCAGGGTTCGAAATTAGTTCTTCATAGGCTGATCTCGCAGGCGCAAGTTCATCATTGATCAACTCGAAACACTGTTGTTTGGCGGCACCCCAACCAATACCATCGGCAAATGCCTGTTTCATTTCCTCGCGCTGCCCGGCACTGGCGAATGCGGAATAGATTGCAAACAAGGCGGAGTCTTCCGTCTGCTTGGGCTCACCGGGTTCAAGCGAGTTGGTGACAATTCTCATAATCGCCTTTCTGAACTTCTTTTCGGGCAACCATAGAGGGATCGTGTTGTTGTAACTCTTCGACATCTTGCGGCCGTCCTGGCCAGGCAATACCGCTACGTTGTCGTCCACAACCGCTTTTGGTAGAACAAAATGCTCACCAAAAAAATGGTTGAAACGTTGTGCAATATCCCTTGCCATTTCAAGGTGCTGAACCTGGTCACGGCCCACCGGTACATCGTGTGCATTAAACATGAGAATATCGGCCGCCATCAGAATTGGATAACTGAACAGACCCATGGCGACAGCGAAATCTGCATCTTCGCCTTTTTCGATATTCTCCTGCACAGCAGCCTTATAGGCGTGGGCACGGTTCATCAGACCCTTGGCTGTGACGCAGGTCAGGAGCCATGTCAGTTCTGAAATTTCAGGGATATCGGACTGGCGATAGAAAAGTGCCTTTTCGGTATCAAGACCCAGTGCCAGCCAGGTGGCGGCAATTTCGAGAGTCGACAGGTGTACAACCTCAGGATCACGGCACTTGATCAGCGCATGGTAATCTGCCAGAAAATAACATGAACGCACCCCATCGCCACGACTGGCCTGGATGGCTGGTTTGATCGCTCCAACATAGTTTCCCAAGTGGGGGGTACCCGTGGTTGTTATTCCGGTAAGAACCGTTCTCTTGCTCATAGTGCGGTAGTCTGCCTGTGCTTATATTCTAAAGGGCGACATTTTAAGCGAATCGTCACTTAAATAGTTGCATTAATTAAACATCCCGGGAATCTCACCCGGACGACTCACCCGGACGACTCACAAGCCACGTCCGTTAAAGCGGTCCCGATCAAAATAAATTCATTACGCCTGTATATCAATTGGTAAATATGCATAGCCATGAACTATAATTGGTTTATGAATTTTCGCGCCCTGCAATATTTTGTCAAACTCGCAGAACTGAAGCATTTCAGTAATGCTGCGACTGCCTGTTTCGTAAGCCAGCCAACACTGAGCACACAAATCCAGAAACTTGAAGATGAGCTGGGTGTAACCCTGGTCGAACGGGCACCCCGTCAGATCATGCTGACACCCATTGGCGAAGACATTGCACACCGTGCGCGTCATGTGTTGCGTGACATTGAGCATCTTAAAGATGCCGCGAGACGAAGCAAGGACCCTGAAACTGGCAACATAAAACTGGGCATTTTCCCAACCCTGGCTCCTTATCTGCTTCCGCATGTGATTCCGGTTATTTGTGAAAAATACCCTGAACTCAGGTTACAGCTTGCCGAAGAAAAAACCGAAGACATTTTGAGCATGCTGGATCAGGGGCGACTGGACGCAGGCTTGCTCGCACTTCCGATCGAAGAGCACGGCATGGAAATGGAAATACTTTTTGAAGAACCTTTTGTGACCGCAATGCCGGTGTCACACCCGTTGACTGAAAAACAATTCATTAATCTGAGCGACCTGGAAGGCGAAGAGTTATTATTGCTGGAAGAAGGCCATTGTTTACGGCAACATGCCCTGGCCGTTTGCGCAATGGCAGGTGCGCACGAGCGGCTTGATTTTCATGCCACCAGCATGGAGACCTTACGACAGATGGTTGCAGCCAACGCCGGTGTTACGCTGATGCCGGTGCTGTCCGTCAAACCACCCATACCTTCTACCGATAACATTGCACTGCGCCCTTTTGCATCACCGGCACCAAGTCGCACCATTGCGCTTGTATGGAGAAGTAGTTCGCCGTTGGGTGGTTTTTTGCGCAAGCTGGCAGAATCTCTCAAGTTAAAACCGGCATTGTTGCTTGAGCCCTGATAAAGGGGTGGCCCGCACTACTGCCCCACTTATTCTGAGACCCTTAACATGAACTAAGCAGTGGGGGCGCTGGGGCGGGTAGTTGGTACCAGGACGCGCTCAAGCACATCCATGTGTCGCTCGATACTCGGCTTCCTGCCTCGTACGGTCCTGATACCAACTACCCGCCCCAGCTTCGGCCTGACCCTAGTGCATCTATCAGAAACCATTGCCCCATGATTTCGCACAGAGCCGAGGGTGTGCGGTACCTTACTTCAGGACCGTGGAGCGACATGGATGTCGCGATCGAG
>RCNE010000135.1_pt1 | contig 36634 bp, 35 predicted proteins | sample 2041361 | NCBI WGS metagenome assembly RCNE01 (sample SAMN09708229, study PRJNA481090) | Marine sediment metagenome, whole genome shotgun sequencing project. | reverse complement strand
AAAAAAAGGTAGAGCAGGGTGGTTCTCCTTCAATATATGGGCAAACTCCTGATGCAACGGTTTATACTGCAGACCATATTGCAGCTCAAACGGTATTGCAATTGGTAGGTTTATTCGCTGGAGTGACCGTTAACGGTAACACCGTAAGCATTCGACAAAGAGGTACACCTTTATGGGTTTTAGATGGAATTCCAGTTTATAATAACAATCCAGAGTCTAATAATGTAGCGCTACAAGCAGAGACCCCTGGAGATGCTTCTCCGGTGGAAGCTTCATTTGAAGAAACCGTACGCCCAGGTCCGGCACCCACATTTATTACTACTCTGGATACTTTTAGTGTAGAAAGAGTAGAATTGCTCAAAGGACCAAGAGCAGCAATCTATGGTTCGAGAGGAGCTAACGGAGTTATTCTCATTTACACCAAAAGAGGAGTAGGTCAAACCAGAGCACCTGTGCTCTCTCCTGACTTTACGATTTTAGGACACGGTGCTGAAAAAGAATTTTACCTTCCAAAATACGACGTAAAACAAGACGTACATTCCACTCCTGACTATCGAGCTACCCTATATTGGAGCCCTTCTGTAACTACTGATGAAAACGGCAATGCTACCATCGAATTTTTCAATTCAGATACAGCAGAAGAAATACAACTATCTATTGAAGGAATGTCTTCTAATGGAATACTGGGTACCCATTTAGAAACTTTCGGAGAAAGGGACTAATTTAATCTTACTTTTCTATTGCCAATAATTCCATTTCAAACATTAATGCCGAATATGGCGGAATAGCTGCTCCCCTACCATTCGGGCCATAGGCGATATCTTGCGGTATAAAAACCATCCATTTTGAGCCTACTGGCATCAATTGTAAGGCTTCTTGCCAACCTTTAATGACTTGGGTAACTCCAAAAGCTGCTGGTTCACCTCGCTCCACCGAGCTATCGAAAATGGTACCGTCAATCAACATACCCGTATAATGTATTTTTATGCGGTCAGAAGCAATAGGAATGGCTCCTTCACCTTTAGTCAAAACTTCATATTGCAGTCCGCTCGCTGTGGTTACTACTTCTGGTCTTTCTCCATTTTTTGCTAAAAATTTATTGCCTTCCTCACTTTTCTTTTTCGCCTCAGCCTCCTGCGCTTTTTGAACAGTTGTTTGTATGATGCGTTGTGCATCTGAAGCGGTATTTTTTCATTGCCTTTTATAGCGTCTTCTATAGCCACCGAAAAAGTATTATACGCGATAGAATCAAAACCTATTGTTTTTAAATTATTACCAATACTAACACCGAAAGCGTAACTGAAATTTTGTAGACTATCTTTTAGGTTTACCTCTTTGGCTTTCTCAAAGGCCGTTAACTTCGCTTGCAGTTCAGTCTTCTGCGCTTTGAGATTGGCTACTTCTTTAATTAAGTCTTTCTTTTTTTGAGCTAAGCCGCTAAACCCAAGAAAAAGGGTCGTGATTATTAGGATAGATTTCTTCATTTGGATGTATTATTTGCTGCGAAAATAACTAAAATCTAAAAAGCTTGATACTATAATCGCTCCTTTTGCAAAAAATCGAATACAGACCTGTTGGTCGGTTATGCATATTCATTGTAGCTTCCTACTACTATCACCTTTAGATTTCTGGCGGTTTTTCATCGATGAAGTACCTTAAATTGGATGTCAATCAAGATTATAAGCACTATACAAACTAATGGGTCGGTTAAACCAAGATATCGATTTCAAAAAATCAACGAATAAAAGGGTGTTTTTAGATGGCTTCAAACAATTTTCCGGGTAGCGGGCGAATAACCCCTTTCATTTCCATATTCAACAACGTAGAAGAAACCTTAAAAATGGGTAATTTACACTCTAAGGCAATACTGTCTAGCACTTGCTTTCCCTCTTTCTGTAAATAGGCATATATTGATTTTTCAGTTGTATCTAAGTCAACAAAAAGTTGCTTTTGAATGGGTTTGGTTTTTTTCTCCGCAACATCCCATCCTAAAAGATAAACCAAGTCAGCCGCTGAAGTAAGCATATTTGCTTTTTGCTGTTTAATAAGATTATTGCATCCTAAACTGAACTTATCACCAGCACGGCCAGGAACGGCAAATACATCTCTATCATAACTATTCGCAATATCTGCAGTAACTAAACTGCCACCTTTTTCAGCAGATTCAACAACAATGGTCGCTTCTGACATTCCAGCAATGATGCGATTTCGTTTTAGAAAATTCTCACGTTCAGGAGTGCTATTACTCCAGAAATCAGTTAGAAAACCTCCGTTTTTTTCGATATCAGGAGTGTATTTTGCATGCACTTTGGGGTATATCTGATTCAAACCATGAGCTAAGCATCCTATCGTTTGAAGACCGTGTTTTACGGCTGCTCTTTGAATACAGATATCAACTCCATAGGCAAAACCACTAACAATAATCGGATTCAGAGGGGCAATATCTTCGACAAATTGCTCACAAAAGGATGCGCCATAGCTGGTAATATTGCGCGTGCCAACAACACTTATGATTTTTCTATCCTTTAAATCAATAGTACCACGCTTAAACAATAAAACCGGGCTATCTATACAATGCTTTAAATACCTAGGGTAATCGGCATTCATAAAATACGAATACTGAATACCCTTTCGCTGCATATACTGGTATTCAGATTCAGCAGCTTCTATATGTTCCCGATCATGAAGACCTTTGATTGTATGTGAACCTATACCATCAATTTTGAGGATGTTTTGCAATTTATCTGAAAAAACAGCAGATGGACTGCCACAATGAGTGATCAATTTTTTAGCAATCACATCACCGATATTCGGAATGTTTTGCAATCTAAGAGTTGCAATTAATTCATTTTCTGCTAGTTGTACCTCGCCCATAGTTATTCACAAAATACAACAATTATAATGTTAATAAAAAGTTACGAACTGAGCTGTGAAGCTCTGTATTTTTTGTAATATTTGTGGTAGATGGTCTTAGAACACTATATTTCAGAATTGCTGTATCGCTACAACTGTATCATGGTTCCAAATTTTGGCGCCTTTTTGACTCAGATGCAATCTGCTGTGATTCATAATACCACGAACGCCTTTTATCCTCCGACCAAAATAGTGTCTTTTAATGAGCAGGTAGTGACTAACGATGGTTTGCTAGTTTCTTATATGGCTGATGCCGAAAAAACTAGCTATGAGGATATGTTGAAAAAAGTGACTGAGCTTTCATCTTCTTGGAAGTCTCAATTGCAAAAAGGCGAACGACTCCGTTTAGAACATATTGGCGAGTTATGGTTGAATGACGCAGGAAAAGTTCAATTTCAACCCTATTATCAGGTAAATTATGCTACTTCATCCTTCGGCATGTCTTCTTTTGTTGCCGTACCGGTAACGCGTGAGGTTTTGAAAAAGGAGGTGGAGGTCTTGGAAGAGAAAATCCCGTTTGTTTTCACGCCCGAGCAGCGAAAAACAAACTCCATACGGCCCTATTTAAAGTATGCTGCCATATTTTTATTGGCTGTTTCTACAGGCTTGACAGCCTTTCGGTATTACAATGATAACAGTAGTTCTCAACAACTAGTGCAACAAGAAGTAAAGGAGCGTGTGGTTAAACATATTCAAGAAGCTACTTTTTTTGATGTGGAACCCTTAGAATTACCCTCCCTTTCTTTGGAAGTGATTACGACACCAAAAAAAGAAGAAAATGTTCGCGTTCACCATATTGTTGCAGGTGCTTTTCGTTTTCGTAAAAATGCTGATAAAAAAATACGACAATTGAAAAGACGTGGTTTTAATGCAACCTATATCGGCACCAACAAATTTGGTCTGCATATGGTCAACTATGACAGTTATACTGACGTTGACGAGGCCTTAAATGCGCTTAAATTAGTAAAGCTAAGCCAAAGTAAAGAAGCTTGGTTGTTGTCTACAAACGAATAGCTCTCCTTTCATTTTTATCTCCGTAATTAGCTTGTATCTTTGCCCAAAATTTAGATATGCAGGCTAAAAGTCCAAAAGATTCGCGTACCATAATGACCGATATTGTGCTACCAGGAGAGACCAATATTTTAAAAAATCTTTTTGGCGGAGAACTTCTTGCTAGAATGGATCGAGCAGCAAGTATTGCCGCAGGAAGACATTGTGGGGGAATTACAGTTACTGCCGCTGTAAATCATGTTGCTTTCTCTCAAGCCGTTCCGTTAGGAAGTGTAGTGACTCTAGAAGCTGCCGTTTCAAGAGCCTTCTCTACTTCTATGGAGGTTTATATTGATGTTTGGATTGAGAGCCGTTTTAGCGGCAAACGTTCGAAAGCTAACGAGGGTATCTATACTTTTGTCTCTTTGGATGAAACCGGAAAACCTACACCCGTACCGCCTCTAGAACCTGAAACTGAATTGGAAAAAGAGCGTTTTAATGCTGCTTTACGAAGAAAACAGTTAAGCTTAGTTTTAGCTGGCAAAATGAAACCGACAGATGCTGAAGAGTTGAAAGCTTTGTTTATGGGTGACAAGGGATAAATACCCTGCTAAAAATCAAAATTATCAGGATCTGGACCTATTCTTTCCCCGCGATCTAATTGGTCTAAAAAAGCGATGTCTTCTGTTGAAAGTTCGAAGTCAAAAATGTCCATATTCGAAATAATCCGCTCTTTTTTAGCAGATTTAGGTATGGCAACTATTCCCTTTTGAAGATTGTAGCGAAGAATTATCTGAGCAATGGATTTGTTGTATTTCTGAGAGAGGTCTTGGCAAATATCAAGACCAAATACCTTGCCCTGCATAAAAGGAGACCACGACTCATATTGAATGTCTTTTGCTACGCAATAATCTATTAAATCTTGCTGAACGACGTAGGGGTGAAATTCCATTTGATTTACCATGGGTACGACCGTTGCATCCTTTAGCAAATCATCTAGATGATGTTGCATAAAATTGCTGACGCCGATCGCTCTAATTCGTTTTTCTTTATATAATTTCTCCATTGCTCGCCAGGTATCCTTGTACTTGCCAGCAACAGGCCAATGAATCAAATATAAATCGAGATATTCTACGCCTAATCGTTCTAGACTTTCATCAAAAGCTTTTAAGGTGCTCTCATAACCTTGGTCCGTATTCCAGACTTTACTCACAACAAAGATTTCTGAACGGTCTACGCCACTTTTTTGTATCCCCCTACCAACACCCTCTTCATTACCATAAACGGATGCCGTATCAATATGCCGATACCCTAATTGTAATGCATTAGCGACTGCATCTACTACTTCTTGATCATTATCTGATTGATAGGTGCCAAGGCCTAAATATGGCATTTTCACGCCATTGTTCAATTTGAAACTGCCTGTTATATCGGAAATCTTTCTCATACTATAATTAAATGATTTTTAAAGTTGGTATACCCACTCCTCTGGGTTCAATTTTGAAGTGTCTTCATAGAGATAAAACTTCAAACGTGTTTGCCCGTTAGATTGATTGGTATACACTTTACCTAGTCGCGTTTTTATATCTACTCGCTCCCCCTTTTTTACATAAATAACAGATAGGTTGTAATAGGTGCTAATAAAATTACCGTGTTTGATTTGAATACCTTTATTCCCTCCAGGAACAGAAAGAATTGCTATCACCTCTCCCTCGAATATAGATCTAGCAATCGCACCTTCGTCTGTGGCGATAATTACGCCATTGCTCTCATGTTTAATACCTGGGTAGACTGGATCACGATATACACCAAAACCTTGACTTTTAATTCCTTTCTCGACGGGCCAAATTAGTTTGCCTTTATTGGCAGTAAAGTTATGAGCTACTATCGTTGCTTCAGGCGTCAACATGAACTTGCTGGTGTTTATAACCTTCTTACCCGTTTTCTTGTTCGCCGCAGCAATAGCACTTCTTATAAGTCGGTCTATTTGCTTGTCTATTTTCTTAGATTCCTTTTCTTTCTTTTTAATGCTGGAAGTATACTTACTTTCATTCTTTCGAATGACTGCCAAAAGGTCTTTTTGCGATTGAATTTCTTTAAATAGTTGATTTTTAGCTTTTCTATTTTGCGCAATTAATACTTCTTTCACTTTTCGCTCTTCATTTAAATCTTTATTCAATCGTCCTAAATCATCCGTTTTAACTACAATCTGTTCGCCCTGGTCTCTTCTATAGTCCGTATACTGTTTCATATACTGTAGTCGTTTAAATGCTTGAAAAAAATCTTCAGAGGACAACAAGAACATTAATCTACTTTGTTTGGATCGATTTTGATACGATTTCTGAATCATCAGTCCATAATCATCTTTTAAGGTCTTTAAATCACCTCGTAGCTTGCTGATATTTTTAATATTAGCATTGATTTGTCGATTTAATAAATTCGATTGTTGATTGGTCACCCGAATAAGCTGTTGGCGTACTGTAATCTTTTTGTCAAGTGCTTCCATCTGATCTAATACCGAACCTCTTTCCTTTTTTTCAGCAAATAGAAGGCGATTGATATCTCTTATTTCATTTTGGAGTTTTTCTCGCTTGGCCTCCAATGATTTTTGCTCTTCCGTTTGAGCAAAGGTATTTTGCGTGAATGCCGCAAATAGCATCAAAGCCAGTAAAAAGATGTTGTTCTTTTTAAATATCATCTTTCTCTAAAACAATTTCTTTATACCCTTTCGGGATTTTATAGGGAAAATTCAAGGCATTATTGAACACTATATTACGATATTCAATAGCAATTGTATTGGTAATATTCTTATCAAAGGCGGTTATCAAAATCTCATTAGGCAAAACCCATTTGTTGATCTTCTGGTAATTTTGATAATCGATTTTAAGCAGTCGTTTCTTTAGGGGTTGCGCCAATTGCTGGCTTGCAATCTTGAAGTTTTTGGGTTCTATTTGAAATAGAATATTAAATAGTTCAGCGACTTTTCTCGGTTTCAACTGATAATTTTGATCGGAAACTTCCATATCATATTTATCGTTGCGTAAATTGAACAAAGACTGGCCTAAAAGCAGATTCTGGACTTGTTCAAAATCTAGATCGGTACCCAACATATTGCTCAGGTATGAAAAATCACCATCAAAATAATTATTTTCTAACTTGTTATAAAAAGAGACTCTTTCAGGGGTGATATAAGCTTTTACGATGCCAAATGGTGCACTTATCCATATGGTCTTATCCTTTTCCATACGAAGGCTTACAGAAACTGCTTGATTATTTTCTCCGTCGGAATAATCGAGTTTCATTTTACCTTGAATGGTTTTGAAATCGAGTTCGTTCTGGTAGTGTGCTTTTATAATTGCCTTCGCAGAAAGATTTTCATCAGCGGTACCATTGCTTAGCACCTTTACTGATTTGCAGGAAACAAAAAGAATCATCACAAGGCCTATCAGCAATCGTTTTGGTGTTTCTTGGAGAAATAAGCTTGTCATTAAAACCCTGGTTTTATCTTACGAAGATACATATTTGCCTTCACCGAATTGTTAACACCAGTATAAGCTTCTACCAATTCTGTATAGATTTTATTTTCCAATTTAATATCACCTACCAAATAGTCTAGTGCCGCTTCAAGTACTTCTATGGCATCGCGGTGTTTGTTTGTTTTATTCAAAGCGTAACCTTGAGCATAGTAGAAGTAGGGTTGTGAAGGATAGGTTTCAAGCGCCTCTTCAGCAACTTGTTTTAACATAAAATGATTATTCGTTTGCATGAGACCATCAATCTGAGCTTTATAATTTTGTGATGGGTCTGAAGTGCTTTTTACCGTTGTTGTAAATGAAGTTATTTTAACGTTTTTGTTTCTTTTTTTGATAGAATCGTTGATTTTTGACTCTAAATCAACCAAAAAAGGTGATTTTTTTAGTTTTTTCAAAATAGACAAAGCACCATCAAATTTGCCTTTTTTGTAATAAATAAATGCTAAATTCTCTTGTAGTTTTACATTATCAGAAAGAATACTCAATTCTAAATCTTCGAAAGAACTGCCTTGTTTTTCGAGTGCTATAACCAGCGTATTCAAATACCATTGATTTTCTGGTTGCGATATTAAAGCAGCTACCCCGTAATCTCTCGCTAAATTGAATTGCTTGTTTGACGTATAAACTTTTGCCAATTCATGATCCACTACGATATTGTTCGCGTCTAATCTTTTACACTCCAAAAGCAAATTAATAGCTCTATCGTAGTTCTCAATACCCTTTTGTTTTAAGGCTTCGAAAAAGCTTTCTTGAAAATCATCAGAGTACTCTTCTAAAAACACTTCAGCGCTTTCCTCGACATTGATTTCGGGTTCTTTTTCTTGGGCATAAGTCTGACATGGGAAATGAAAAAATCCCATTAGAATAATATATATTGAAAAAAAATTCTTCATATACAGTTTACCATGTAATGCAAAGTTATTTTTAATCCCCATTGATGCAGTTTGAGCCTATAATCAAACAGATGATTATCAAAACTTATTCCAGAACCGCAAAATCACCAATTTATTTTACACCAGTACTACCAAAACCACCAGCACCACGATCAGTTGAAGACAGTTCTTCAACCTCAATCCAATCTGCTCGTTCATGTTTTGCGATAACTAGTTGCGCTACACGTTCACCATTTTCAACCGTAAAAGACTCATTAGATAAATTCACAAGAATTACACCAATTTCTCCTCTATAATCTGCATCAATAGTCCCAGGAGCATTTAAAACGGTAACACCCTTTTTTGCTGCAAGTCCACTTCTCGGTCGTACTTGAGCTTCATAATCTATAGGAAGCTCAATAAACAAACCCGTTTTAATGATTGCTCTTTCGAGCGGTTGTAGGGTTACTGGTTCTGAAAGATTTGCTCTCAAATCCATTCCTGCAGATGCGATGGTTTCGTAATGAGGAAGTTGATGCTCAGATTTATTAATGATTTTTATCGTCATTTCTTTAAAAATATTTGTTTGAGTTTATCATTTTCAAATTTGAAAACCAAGCCTAAGAAAATAAGCAATAGTGGAACACCTGCATAAAGACTGCGATTAAAGCCGTAAAATGAAATTGCTGAAAAGAGGATCGAGATTCCTAGATAGAACAGTATTTTTCTAAAATTGTAGGGAACTGGATATCTTGATTTTCCGAGATAGTATGATAATACCATCATCGTACCATAGGCCAAAAGGGTCGCGATTGCTGACGCTAAATAGCCAATTTTTGGAATAAAAATAAGATTTATACCAATAGTTATAATTGCACCAACAACTGATATTAAGGCCCCATAGCGTGTTTTATCAGTCACTTTGTACCAAACCGATAAGTTATGGTAAATGCCGAGGAAGAAACTGGCTAATACAACAATTGGCACAATATTCATGGCCTCCCAGTAGGCTTCGTCACGAACAAATAGCTCTTTCAAGACATCGGCAAAAACGATTACTGATAATAAAATAACACTTCCTAGAACCACAAAGTAATTCGTAATTTGAGCATACGCTTTTTGCGGATTCTCAGTATCAGAATGACTAAAAAAGAAAGGCTCAATTCCCATTCGAAAAGCGGTGGCAAATAGCGTCATGAAGAGGGCCAATTTGTAACAAGCGGAGTACATCCCAACTTTCTCTTTCGAATCACTTGGATCAAGTAGTTTTTCTAATAAAATACGATCAAAGACCTCGTTGATGGTGAAAGCGATACCCGCAACTAGAACTGGCCAAGAATATTTCAGCATACTCTTAAACAAATCTTTGTCAAAAACGTAAGTACTTCTTATATAGGGCTGCAGCATTAATATAAACGTTATTCCGCTCGCAATCAAATTAGCAATAAAGATATATGCTATTTGAAAATCAGGCTTATACATCCATCCAAAGAACGAATCTGAATCACTTTCAAAAATACCAGGCAATATTAGTAGGAAGAAAATATTTAATCCCAGATTGATGGCTACATTTAGTATTTTAATAATAGCATAACGCATGGGCTTCTCAGTCGCCCTAAGCCAAGCAAAAGGAATCATTACTAAAGCATCTAAAGTCAAAATACAAAGAACAAACTTGATGTACTTTACGTCAATTTCAAGAACACTGGCTAAAGCACTTTGAAAAAGCCACCCGATTACCAAGAACAAAAATGACGTTACTAAAATTGAAATTAGAGAGGTTGAAACGACCTTTTCTTTATCATCTGACTTGCTATAGAACCTAAAAAACGCAGTTTCCATGCCATAAGCCAGTAAGACGTTGAAAATTGCAAACCATGAGAAAATAATGGTTACTTCTCCATATAGTCCTGGCGCCATCACCTCCGTATATATGGGCACTAATATAAAAGACAACATCCGCGGTAAAACCGTAGCTAAGCCATAAATGGCGGTCTGTTTAAAAAGTTTTTTTAGCGGATTCAATAGTACTGAAGTTAGAGGCTAAAATTAGACATTTAATGCCGTCAAACAAAGTTTAGTTCTTCACCTCTGTAATTGGCCTTGCCTTTAGATCCATTCGTTTCATCGCCAAAACGGCAAACAAAAAAGCAATAAACAAAAAGATAGCCGCCAAGACGTAAGGCGCCCCTGGAAAGTATATCTCCGTTTCTGGTCGAATAAAATAATAAAAGACTGTAGAGAAAATCAACTGACCCAAAATTGCTGTAACGCTCACCAAACCTGTAATCGCCCCTTGAAGGTTTCCTTGTTCTTTTTTTGATACTTGATTAGAAATAACACCTTGAATAGTTGGCCCTGCCACACCCCCGAAAGCATACGGAATTAAAAAAGCATACAACATCCAAGGTTCAGCAGCTTGTGAAAACAAGAACATACCGATAGTCCATAGCATAAACCCAACGATTATAGTTTTCTTCTTTCCAAGTTTATTCACTACAATACCCACTAAAAATCCTTGGGCAATGGCTACCAACAAACCAACGACCATAAGGGAAATACCAATTTCTCTAGGACTCCAATCATAACGTTCAATACCATAGTATGACCAAGTAGAGGGTAAGGCTTGCCCTGCCAAATTTGCTAAGAAGAAAGCGAAGATTAATAACAACACTCCTTTGTAATTTCGTAAACTAACTAATGACACCCCTGGAATCATTTTTAATACATTGATAGGGCGTCTATTTTCAACAGCCAGAGATTCTGGGACAAAGAAATAACCGAAAACAAAGTTGGCAAATGTGAGCCCAGCAGCGATATAAAATGGCAATCGAATATCTATTTCTCCAAAAAAGCCTCCAATTCCGGGGCCAATGATAAACCCTAAACCAAAAGCAGCGCCTATCAATCCGAAGTTTTTGGCCTTCTCTTCCTGTGTGCTGATATCAGCAATATATGCGGATGCTACTGTAAAGCTTGCTCCAGTAATTCCTGCTAAAAATCTACCTACAAACAACCACATGATAGTTGGTGCCCATGCATGAATCAAATAATCAACGCTCAATCCTAAAAGTGCTATTAAAAGAATAGGGCGTCTACCGAACCGATCTGAAATCTCACCTAAGACAGGTGAAAAAAGGAATTGCATTCCCGCAAAAGCAGTCGTCAACCACATCCCATAAATTACTGCTTGGGCAGTACCCTCTCCTGTCAATTCCATGATTAAGTCTGGAATGATAGGTAGTATGATTCCGATGCCAATTACATCTACTAAAATAGTAACGAAAATAAAAAGTAAGGCGGTCTTTTTTGCTTGCATTGGTTTGGCAAAAATCGGTTAATAAAAAGAAACCCCACATTGCTGTGAGGTTTTATTATTTTTAAACAATTAGGCGCTGTAGCCCTTCGACTGAGCCTAGTAAGACATCTTAGCCATTCAAAGCTTCTGCACCACCAACGATTTCTAAAATCTCATTGGTAATAGCCGCTTGTCTTGCCTGGTTATAGGTCAATTTCAATTGATCTCTTAAGTCCGTTGCGTTGTCTGTTGCTTTATGCATCGCAGTCATACGCGCACCGTGTTCACTAGCAAAAGAATCACGAATACCTTTATACAATTGTGTTTTTAAAGACTTCGGAATCAATTGTTCTACAATTTCAATCTTCGATGGTTCAAAGACATAATCGCCACTTGAACCTTCAGCTCCTTCAGCGGGAACGATAGGCAAGAACTGCTCCGTCATTATGATTTGAGTAGCAGCATTCTTGAACTTATTGTAAACGATTTCAATTCTATCATAATCACCTGAAGTAAATTTTTCCATCAAATCTTCAGCAATGACTGCTGCATTATCGAAAGTTAAATCCTCATATAGGTCACTATGATTAGATATAACCGAAGATTTTTTTCTTAGAAAATCATTTGCTTTTTTACCAATAGCAACAAAATCAACCTGCTTTCCAGAATAGGTTTCATTAAGCAAGAAGGTACATTGTTTTAGGATATTCGAATTGAACGCCCCTGCAAGACCTCTATTTGAAGTAATGGCAACAATAAGCACCTTGTTTACTTCTCGATTATCAGAATATTTACTGCCTGAATCTCCATCTAAACTAGCACTAAGATTCTGTAATAATTCCGTAAGCTTATCAGCATACGGTCGCATTGCTGTGATAGCATCTTGTGCCTTCTTCAACTTAGCAGCAGAAACCATTTTCATGGCACTAGTAATCTGCATAGTAGAAGATATCGACGCTATTCTATTCCGTATTTCCTTAAGATTTGCCATTCTTTATGCCAATTACTTAGTACTTCGTTCTTTAATTTACCCTACGTATTTTCCTGAAAGATCTTTAGCAACCGTTGTCAAAGTATCAATAACTTCATCCGTCAATTTGCCAGATTTCAATGTATCTAATACATCTCTATGTTTCGCATTTAAGAACTCAATAAAATCTCTTTCAAATTCTTTTACTTTGTTTACAGGAACATCTCTTAACAAGTTCTTAGAACCTGCATATATGATTGCTACCTGATCTTCAACAGTAAAAGGATCGTTTTGTGCTTGCTTCAAGATTTCAACATTACGACGTCCCTTTTCAATTACATTTAGGGTTGCAGCATCTAAATCAGAACCAAATTTAGCAAACGCTTCTAATTCACGGAATTGTGCTTGATCTAGTTTCAATGTACCTGCTACTTTCTTCATCGATTTGATCTGAGCGTTACCACCCACACGAGATACAGAAATACCCACGTTAATCGCTGGTCTAACCCCTTGGTTGAATAAATCTTGCTCTAAGAAAATCTGTCCATCAGTAATCGAAATTACATTTGTTGGAATATAAGCAGAAACGTCACCCGCCTGAGTTTCAATAATCGGCAATGCAGTTAATGAACCGCCACCTTTCACCATCGGCTTTAACACATCAGGTAAATCGTTCATGTTCTTTGCAAGCTCGTCATCATTAATAACTTTTGCAGCACGTTCCAATAATCTTGAATGCAGATAGAAAACATCACCAGGATACGCTTCACGCCCCGGTGGTCTTCTCAAAAGAAGGGATACCTCACGATAAGCTACAGCTTGTTTTGATAAATCATCATAGATGATCAATGCAGGACGGCCCGTATCACGAAAATATTCTCCGATAGACGCACCTGCCATAGGAGCATACACCTGCATTGGTGCAGGATCCGATGCATTCGCAGCAACAATAGTCGTATAAGCTAAAGCGCCTTTATCTTCTAAGGTTTGGGCAATACCCGCAACTGTAGAAGCTTTCTGGCCTATAGCAACATAAATACAATAAACAGGCTCACCTGCATCGTAAAATTCTTTTTGATTCAAAATGGTATCAATACAAACGGTAGTCTTACCTGTTTGACGGTCACCAATTACCAATTCACGTTGCCCTCTACCTACAGGAATCATAGCGTCAATCGCCTTAATACCTGTTTGTAATGGTTCAGTAACTGGCTCACGAAAGATTACCCCTGGTGCTTTACGCTCTAATGGCATTTCGTAAGTTTCTCCTGAGATAGGACCTTTACCATCAATTGGAACACCTAATGTATTTACCACTCGGCCAACAATACCTTCACCCACATTGATAGAAGCAATCGTCTGAGTACGTTTTACAACAGAACCTTCTTTCACATCACGTGATGGACTCAATAGTACTACACCAACATTATCTTCTTCTAAGTTCAAAACGATACCTTTCAGTCCGCCATCAAACTCCACCAATTCTCCGTATTCAGCATTTGCTAGACCGTACACACGTGCGATACCATCACCTACTTGCAATACTGTTCCTACTTCGTCCAAAGAGGCCGTAGCTTCAAATTCGGATAATTGTTTCTTTAAAATTGCTGATACTTCAGCGGCTTTTACTCCTGCCATTTGTTTAGATATAAGGTGTTGATCTTTGCTAACGCACTAGACCATATAGATTATAAACTACTTGTAAATTCTCTTTTTAAATTGCTCAATTTATTCGCGATACTGGCATCATATTGTAAATCTCCAACGCGTAAAACAAAACCACCAATGATGCTTTCGTCAATTTTATTTTCAATAGTTACTTTGTTTCCTGTTAACTCCGCCACTTTAGTTAAAACTTTCTTTTCCAATTCAGCTGTTAATGCAACCGCTGTAGTAACAAAGGCAACCTCTTTTCCTTTTAATTTTTCATTAAGAATAAGATATTTAGAAGCAACTTCGTTCAGCATGGATACCCTTTTGTTGTCTACCAACAAAGAGATAGTTCCTTCAGTAACTTTATGACTCCCCTTAAAAATAGCTAACAACGCTTCTTTTTTTGCAGCACCTTTTATTACCGGACTAGCTAACATTTCGCGAAGTTCATCACTACCAGAAATGGTTCCTACGATATTCTGCATATCCTTTTCCAAGGCATCTGTGGCTTTCTTCTCAACTGCAAGGTCAAGAATAGCTTTTGCATAACGTAGGGCTGCTCTAGAATCGCTCATGCTCTCTTAGTTCAATTTGATATCACCTAATAAATCGTCAACCAACTTCAATTGCTTGCTTTTATCAGATAGTTGTTCTTTGATTACTTTTTCTGCGATTTCTACTGAAAGATTCGCTACTTGATTTTTGATATCAGCAACAGCAGCTTTCTTTTCGCTTTCGATAGCGGCTTGTGCCTGCTTGATCATTTTATCTCCTTCAACTTTTGCTTGCTCTTTAGAATCCGCAATCAATTTATCTTTGATCTCTCGAGCTTCTTTTAGCATTGACTCACGTTCTGCTCTAGCTTCTTTTAATAATTTCTCGCTATCTGCAGATATATTCTGCATTTCTTTCTTCGCTTCTTCAGCCGCGGCTAAGGCATTTTTGATACCTTCTTCACGTTCGCTTACTGAATTAAGAATAGGTTTCCATGCAAATTTGCGAAGTAACAATACCAAGCAGATAAACAAAAGAGACTGCCAAACAAACAATCCAAACGAAAAATCTTCTATTAACTGTTCCATAATACTAAATTATAATCATTCAATTTTTAATAGTAACGAACGGTTGCAACCAACCGTTACAACCGTTCGCTAGTGGTTTTACTCTGTTGTTGCGAACAACGCAGCAAACCCAATACCTTCAATAAGCGCTGCTGCAATCAACATCGCTGTTTGAATCTTTCCGTAAGCTTCAGGCTGACGAGCAATCGCTTCCATAGCTTGGCCACCGATCTTTCCGATACCAATACCAACACCGATTACAATTAATCCTGCACCTACAATTCTTGGAATTGTCATAATATATATGTATTAAAAATTAAACATTCAATCTAGTTATCATCCTTGCGCTTCGACTGCGCTCAGTCTGACAATTTTAATGCGCCTCTGCATGATCGTGCTCTGCTGAAGCAAAACCAAAATACAATGCAGAAAGCATGGTAAAAATGTAGGCCTGTAAAAGCGCTACTAATATCTCAATCAATGAAATGGCAAATGCCAAACCGAAAGATAGCGGACTACCAATCCAGCTTTTGAAAATAAACATCAATCCGATCAAACTCATCACAACAATATGACCTGCTTGCATATTTGCATATAAACGAATCAAAAGTGAAAATGGCTTGATAAAAATTCCTAAAATTTCAATCGGAATCAAGATCACATACAACGGAAGTTTTCCGTACCAAGGCATTGAATCTCCTAATGGATCAAACAAGTGCATCCAATAATCTTTTGTTCCTGTCAAATTCGTTAATAAGAAAGTTACAATTGCCAATGCTGCTGTTACTGCAATGTTACCTGTTACGTTTACTCCAAAGGGAGTCAAGCCAAACATATTTAAGAACCAGACAAAGAAGAATACCGTTAATAAAAATGGCATGTATTTCTTATATCTCTTTTCACCAATGTTTGCGATTGCGATATCATCTCTAATATAAAGTACGATAGGCTCGAAGAAGCGACCTATTCCTTTCGGAATGCTTCCGTTCTTAGCATAGGAATTTGCCAAGCTTCTAAATAATAAAAACATCAGAAGCCCAGTTAGGAAAATCATTACCACAGCTTTAGTAATTGAAAAATCTAAAGGTTTTGCGTTTGTTGCATGGTGCTTCTCATCGTAGTTGATGGTTCCGGCAGCATCAGTTTTGTATATTTTGCTATGGTCTAACTTGTAGTGATTTCCATCTACCTCAGCAACAGTTTCACCATGGTGAAACTTAGAAGAAGAGAAAACTTTAAATCCATCATCCCAAAGAATAACCGGAAGCGGGAAACCTATGTGCTTCTTTGATCCGTCGTCTTGTTTGATAGAAAATAAGGAGAAGTCATGAGAATCTTTAAGGTGATGCCCAATGTATTCTGTAATCTCAGATTTAAGGTCTTTTTCTCCGTCATTATCTTCTTTTGCAATTGCAAAAACACCAGTACTTATAAAAAGTGCTGTAACGAACAGAAATTTAATCAGAAAAGTTTTTCGCATAACGCTCAACAATATCGGTCTCTAAAAATCGCTGCAAATGTACGCCATTATCCCAAAAATAAAAAAGCATTTTGATTTTTATTTTTAAGGGAAGGACATCCTATAAAAAGTACATTTAATCGATTTCTTGAAGCAGCTTAGCCAGTACCAAAGTCTCCATAATTAAGCAAGTCAAATATGGAATGAAAAAAGTGAAGAATTCTATTTTTGAAAGACTACCATCTTGCATAAATAGTGAGTTGAAAATCAAAAAATAGACCGCAAATTTAAGCGTGCTTCCAAACAAAAAGACGAAACCTAAATTTTTGTTTTGCTTTTTCGCCAATTGTACCAACACATAATATATCGCAATAGCCATTGCATAATTCACAACATAACCCATGAGTATTAAATCTGCAGGAATTTCAATTGACCTCGCATAAAAAAACGCAATATGCAAAAGAGCAAGAAGTAGCAAAACACCAAATAATTGAAGAGCGAAGGAGATTACTTTTTTATCCAAACTAAGGGTTTAATTTTTTGGTCTGTTTAACAACTAAATACATAGAAACTACAACAGCTGATAGCGTTAATATTATAGTGTACATGTTATTGTCTTTTTGATATTTTTCATCTAACCATCCGCCGAGCCATGAGCCCAGGTAAATGATGACACCCATTTGAACCGCAATACCGGTTAAACTTAGCCAATATTTAGCTTGATTTCTGGGTTTAGACATTAGATTTCTAATTCACAATTTAAGATCAAAATTACCCAAAATAAAAATTGCCACACTATAAATAGTATGGCAATTTCTATATGATTTAACTGTTATGGCTTGAAATCAGATTTAAAACTAATTCATAAGCGAAAGGTATCACTTAATTATGATGCTTTTGCTGGTCCATTTGCGTTACTTCCTAAAGAAGATTTAAATCCGCTAGAAGTATTCGAACTTGAAGTACTTGAACTTGAAGTACTCGAGGTCGAATTACTACTTAATGAAGAACCTCCTTTGCCTTTCATGGTACAAGAAGCATTAAAAGTTGCGCCAGGTTCTACCGCTAATTTAGTAACTGCGACGGTGCCTTCAATAACTGCTGAAGATTTCAGCGACAGTAAATCGGATACTAAAAGTTCACCGTTAAAGCTACCTTCAATATCTGCATTTACGCATTCTACTTTTCCGTGAATGTAACCGTCTTTTCCGATAACAACTTTACCTGATGTCTTTACATTACCGTCTAATTTGCCGTCAATTCTAAAATCAGCTTCGGAAACAATATCTCCTTTGATTTTAGTGTTCTTTTCGATTCTGTTGGGCTGTCCGCCAATTTCGTTCATAGTTCTAGGTTTTTTGTTGTCTGAAAACATTTTCGCTTATGGTTTTGGGGTTAAAAGTGAATTCTTATATTCTAGTATGTTTTTGTGTACTTGAACTATTTTATAATTAGAGGATAAGATCACGAAATTTTGATTTTTAACTCTATAGTCCTTGTTTTTTTCTAAAAGCTCCGCATAGCCTAAAGCTCTACTTTGCGATTTGAATCCGTGTACGATTACAAATTGGTCTTCCAAGGTATAAATATCTTTTGAAACTACATTGCTATATTTTAAATCTTTTATTGATTTTTCGAGTAGTTCTTTCAATTTTAACGCTTCTTCATTTTTTGATCTTTTGAAAGGGAAAACTACTTTCCAATTCCCTGATCCTGTGTCGCCTAGCTCTGGAGAAAATTCTTTAGGCTCTAATTTTGGTAATTGTTCAGCTACCATCATCTCTGCTTTTTTACCTTCAGGATTATTCGGATAAGTCAACGCCACATAATTCAAAGCTTCTTTAAAAGGTTCGAAACCATTTAACCTTCCTATGGCATTGGCTTTTAACATTTCGAATTTTGGCACAATAGGGTCACCTGTAAATTTGTTGATGTTTTCCTCTGCTTGCGTAATCACCGTTAAGAACTCTTGATTACGATACCTTTTATATAGGTCGCCATATCGCGCATCAGGACTATCAGCATCACCTGCTAAAACAGCAGCAGGGTTTAACAAAATCTCTGCATATCTCGAATCACCGTGATTCTGCAAAATATTGTCTTTCATACTAGCTTGTAGCGGACTACCTTCTTCTTCATAAATCTTATACAAGTTGTATTTTGAAGGAAGTATCAACCGCTCTTCAGGATCAGATGATAATACATCTTCTAACTTTCCGGCAGCCAATAGATTTTCCTTGAATTTTTCTTTATAAATCAAGCCCAATTGATAGTTGGCAAAATTTCGCTCTGCTTGAAGGCTGTCAATAACGACAACATCTTTAGGAATTTGATCCATATAAAAAGCTACTTCATACTTTTCTTCATCGGCAGGGGCTGCACTCAAACTATCATTAACTACGATGGCTTCTCCTGTTTCTTCTGTGATTATTGCTCTTGTTTTATTACTCCAGCGCCAATCATCTTCAAGTTCTCGGTTTCCCCATCTGTTGGTAAAATCGTTTTTTCCATAACCCAGACTAGTTAAATTATAAAAGTAGAATTTTCCTTTGTTTTCTTTGCCTCCTTTTGATTCTGCAAAAGAGGCAAAACTGGCAGTGATTTTTTCCTCAGCTTTCTTTTTAGCAGCTTCCTCAGCAGCTTTCATTTTATCAATGTACGCCTGAAAATAGGCTAGCTGGTCATCAACAGGCATTTTATAAATAGTAATTACACTATCGGAATAGGCCACAACATCTTCGTATTTGATAACATCTTCAAGGTTATCTAACTTCTTTTTAGTAGCTCTAAATTTTTTCGTGTTTTCAGAAAGGTTGGTTAATAAACTATCATAATAAGCACCCGCATTTCTGTAATGGTTTTGGTCAAAATTGTAAACCGCAAAATTTTCATAATTCAGCGCATTCAATTTAGGTTCATTCTGTGTTGCGCGAAGTGATTTGTTGAAATAAGCAAAAGCTAAACTATCGGAGGCATTTCCCAAATGAAATTCACCGATCTGTCTGAAAATTTTATCCAAAAAGGGGCGGTTTTCGCGGTTTTCCTCTAAATCAGTAAGGAACTCCATCACTTCTTCTTTATTAGCTTCGGTAATTTCTGTATTTCTGATTTTTTGAATCTCAGAATTAATCATGTAGACCCTTGGTGATTTTCTGTTCAAATCAACCACTTTATCAAACGCATAGTTGGCACTATCTTTAAAACCCAATTGGTTGTACAATTGACCAATAATATAGTAGTATCTACCTTTCTCAGGATTCTTTTTGGTGTAATACGATGCAATCTTTAGTTGTTGAATGGCCGTATCAGGAGCTTTCAAATTGATAAAAGCCTGTGCCATCATTGCTCTAGCATCAGCATACTCTTGGTCTTTCAGTTGCTCATACTTCAATAAGCGCTTTAAGTTTTTTAAGGCTAAATCTTCGTTCTCTAGGCGAATGTTGACCTTTTCGCGCCAAATATGAGCCTCGTTCAACTTATCACTATAGCTGTAATTTTTAATAATATAATTGAAAGCTTCTAAGGCAGGAATATAACGTTCATCAAAATAGCGTGCCTTACCTAACAAGAGAAATGCCTCATCTGTCTGAGCATTCCGTTCCTCATCTTTGATATTCATACTATGTTTCTGAATAGCCTTGGTGGCCTTTTCTTCAGCAATGATAAAGTTCGGGTTATTGTCTTCAGAATCGAGTTTGATTTCTCCGGTTACATCAAGACGTTCAATTGGCAATACTTCCCAATAATCATCTTGGTAGTTTGTATGGAGTTCTTCTCGACCAGCATCAAAAGCAATATTACCATTGTACAAGGTATTGTACTTGGTGTTTAGCGCATGCCAGTTGCGATTAAGTAAAGCATCTTTTTTTGTGGAACAAGCGTTGAAAACAAGGCTTCCCAGAAGTGAAATAATTATAAGTTTGTATGGTAACTTCAAAATTGTATGTATACGTATGTAACCTAAACTAAAAAACAGCGGTATTATTATGTAGTTCGTCGATAAAAGCTGTAAAAAAGAGAAGAGTAAATAGAGAAGAGGGAAGAGATACTTTGGTTAAGATGATTCCACACGCATCTTACTTCATTCTAAAAATTATATTTAATCAAAATAAAGGTTTCGATCGGTTTATAAAAAGGAAATGCTGGCTATGAGCTTAATCGGTGATAGTTTACTGGAGGTTTAAAACCAACCGGATAGTCTCTTTTTAGGTTTTTTATCGATAGAAACCCTGAAATTAGCCTGTTCACAGTAATTTTTTGACCTTAAAACGGAGTTTGTTCTTTAGGTGGCTCCATTTGAGGTTGTAAAACCGACTGGGTAGTTGGTTCTTCGGATTAGACCATTTTATACTCTGGGTAGGTTTCAGAGAGTAATTTTTTTGCTTTTTTGGGGATTACAAAGACCATTATATATGTTATTGTAGCAAGGAAAACCAGTAGACCAGAAAAAAGAAAGTCCACCAAGGTATTATCTTTAGGAATTGCGTTTCTAATGAACCAAATATTTAAAGTCAGGGGTACAAAATTTAGGATATTCCCAAATTGGAAATACGAATAAATTTGATCTTTTAAGACCCATTTTTTGCCGTGCTTTACTTGCTCCAATTCATCGGATGCCCTTCGTTTAAAATATATTACGAATACACTTATTACTAGTACATAAAAAGTACAAATTATAAATTCGTACTTCAATACCGTTTGCTAAATGGTCTACCAACTCCGTCTGTAGTTCGTAGTGTTCTACCCAGCGTCTTTGGGTAAAGTTATAAAGCTCTTGTATTTGTTCTTCGGAAGTTTCATGCCAATACCATTTTTTTTGTGTTAAAATGTTTCCGGTATAGCGCCCAGAAATGATAGCCAAAAACCAACAAAACGGCATGTAATAACGCTGAAAATAAAACATCTCCATTGAGTAGTGAAAAAGACGAAAAATCACTCCACAAAGGATTAAACACCAAATACATAAAGCAAAATCCTATAGCATTAATTTTATAGAGGTGCCTATATGTCGTCTCAATTCCTGTAGCTTTCATTTTATAGAAACCAACTAATACACCAACAAATATTAGCATATAGGTGATTCCTAAGCCGATATTAAATTCATCCTTTAGCAATGCTATCTTGAATACTTTATTAAACAAGAATATCATAAATAAGAAGGTGGCTGCAAAAACAGTTGACCATAAATACATCTGTTTTATTTCCTTTACACATTTCTTCATCATTAATTTGGGTCCAACCCAACTCCAGCCCAACCACCAACTTGAATAATCTTTTAATTCGATATTCCATAGTTGGATTTCTGCTTTATAAGCGTCTATAAAGCCAAGGTTATCATCATTCATGGCCCTTTCAATATTCAGAGCCATATGATCAAATACCTCATTTCTCAAATCAGCCTGCTCTAATTCTTTAAAATCAAGATACTTTTCTAACTGAGATAACTGTTTCTGATTTAGCTTCATATTCAAAGGACTCAATTAATACTCCAATTTGGGTTCACTAAATGCTGCATACTCCGAATAAAATCTTCTAATTCAGCTAATTTATTGGCCGTTTCTTTTTCGCCTTGCTCTGTTAGTTTATAGTATTTGCGAAAACGATTGTCAACTTTAGCTATTTCAACATCTAAAAGTCCGTCAGCTTCTAACTTATGTAGTGCTGGGTATAGAGCACCTTCTGTAATTTGAAGTTCTCCTTTGGTCAATTCTTTTACCTTTTGGGTAATCTCATAGCCGTACATCTTCCCTTTTTCATCTAATAGTTTTAGAATGATGGTATTGAGACTGCCTTTATATAGTTTTGAATTCGCCATTTCTCTTTATGATCTGCTCAAATATATACATAATATTCTTATGCATAAGAATATTATGTATGATGTATTGGAATTTATGATCATTTGAAAGCAAAGAAGTACTATTTTTTTAGCAATCCAATTTTATATGGTGTTTTCAATGCTTAATTTTGCACTCTAATTTTAGTGAGAAGAAAACATGGCCGACTTTTATACCCTTAGGGTAAAACATATTAAAAAATTGACACCAAGTTCGGTGACAGTAACTTTTGATATTCCCAAAGATCTTATTCAAACATTTGCTTTTGAAGCGGGTCAATACATCACTATTAAAAAGGAAATTAAAGGTAAGGAACTTCGTCGTGCTTATTCTATTAGCTCGTCTCCTAAGAATGAATCCATAACCATTGGTGTTAAAAAGGTGGATCGCGGAGGCTTTTCAGATTATGCCAACTCAAAGTTAGCCGTTGGTGATTTTTTGGAAGTCATGCCGCCAGAAGGTCGTTTCATGTTCAAACCGTCCGATACCGTGAAAACTGTTGCTGGTTTTGCAGCAGGTAGCGGAATTACACCTATCATGAGCATTGCGAAAACGGTTTTAGATAGTAATAAGAATAATAAGTTCGTATTGGTTTACGGAAACAAATCGTACGAAGAAACTATGTTCTATACCGATTTGGTAAAACTCCAATTAGACTATGCGAATAGATTTTTTATCTATTTTACGAATAGTCAAGCGATGGAAGAAAATTCTCTTTTTGGTCGCATTGAAACCTCAACGGTAAATTACGCCTTGAAGAACAAACATAAAGACACCGAATTTGATGCCTTTTACCTTTGTGGCCCTGAGCAGATGATTCATACAGTTACAGACACCTTGGCTGATAATGGCATTTCAAAAGATAAAATACATTTTGAGCTTTTTACGGCTACTGAAATAAAAGATGAACTTCCTGTGACTGCAGAAGGCGAAACGCAAATAGAAGTTGTGGTTGATGACGAGACCTTTTCTTTCACTATGGATAAAAAGATGCTTGTTCTTGATGCTGTTTTAAAACAAAATATTGACGCCCCTTACTCTTGTCAAGGTGGTGTTTGCAGTAGCTGCATTGCCAAAATAACAGAAGGCAAAGCTGAAATGGTGAAAAATCAAATTCTTACCGACAAAGAAATCGCAGACGGGTTGATCTTAACCTGTCAAGCGCATGCCTTAACGCCTACGTTAAAGGTCAATTATGATGATGTTTAAACCCAAGTAAACCGTTAGCAGTTGCAGTTGGCAGAAGATCTAATGTTTGGCATTGCCAAAAGCTTTCTCTAGCTCTTGAATGGCGTGTTCGTAACCTATTTTATAGGCTTTTTCAAGTCCCTTTCTATCTAACACACCTATTTGTTCTAGTGTTTTTGGGGCAAACATCAAATCACAAGATTCTAGTTTTTCTTTATTAATAGCGTAAATCATTAATCCGGATACCCTGGTAGTTAATTGAATAGAGTTTGTTAGATCTTTTTTTTCTAGGTTACCAACAATAGAAACGTTGCTTCCGATTATAAAATCGACTTTCTTTTGGACAGGTTCTGAGGGAAAATTATTCATTATACCACCGTCAGCATAGAGTTCATTGTCTAACTCTAAAGGACTAAACAAAGGCGGAAGTGCTGCAGATGCTAATAAAGGGCGAATCAATTCTCCGCTGGAAAAAATGCGTTGCTCTGCCTTTTGAAGGTTCGTAGCAACCACGTGCAGCTCCCGTTTTAAGGACTCAAAACTATTTTTTGGAAAATACCCTTTAAAAATTTCTACATAGCGGTCGGTGTCAATAAAACCCGATTTTACAATGGTTAAAAAGTTATACTTAAACAAAGGCGTTTCTTTGAAAAAAGCCAACATATCTGAAACCGAATTACCATTGGCATATAAGGCACCCACCAAGGCACCAACACTACTTCCACTAACTACATTTGCAGAAATACCATATTCATTTAGCGCTTGAATTACTCCAATGTGCGCCATGCCGCGAACTCCACCGCCAGAGAGTACCAACCCAATTGATTTTGATTGAAGTGTTTCTAATTTCATGGTTTTGGCCTATTGTACAAACAAAAGTAAATCGTTTTTAACCAACTTAGGGGTTTGATGCTTTCTCTTTATACGACTTTATTGTCAAGCAAACCGTCCCTAACTGAACATATGCAACTTGATCTTGAGTTGTAAATGAGATTTTAATAAGCGTAAATAAATCTTGGTTGATTAATACTTAAAATACATAATGTCGCTTTGCAACGGGTTAGGTTTAAAACAAAAATATACTGAATACCCTTAAAATCTACCTTTTTTACTTTTTCCAAAATTATTAGCAGATCACTTTTCAGGGTTTATCGCAAACTTTTTGAGGTTCATCGCATTTTAAAAACCTACTTGGTTTTGAGATGTATGTTTGTCTTGAAAATAATTAGTAATTCAATTTGATAACAACAATAAAGATATAGAAATTATGAAAGCATCAACTAATAGAACAACAACAGAATCAAAAACAGGACAGTATTTTTCATCCTATAAAAATAGCAAAAGAGCACAATGGGCTCAATATAGAAAATTTAGTCGCTAAGAATAGTTTTGGACTGATCTAATTACAATTAGATCTATAAAAAATAGAACTCGGTAAATACATTTTTTGTTCCTCACTAAGTAGCAACATCTATGTACCAGCATTAAAAAACAAAAAATAAACAACAAATAATTGCAATAACGCAAATCTAAATTTAAACATTATGAAAAATCTTTTAAAAAGTACAGCAGCATTAGCACTATTAATTTTTACCACGACAGCAGTAGCTAGCGAACCGAAAATGAATTTAGAGCTTGAAAATAATTCTAAAAGTATTGTTTTTGAAATGGATTCAAATAACAAGGAATCAAAAATCATGTTGACCGATAGTAAGTCAAATACCATATATTCCGAGAATATCGTCAATAAGAGCTACGTCAAAAAGTTCAACTTGAAAGATCTTGAATTCGGCATTTATCAGTTTACAGCAGAGAACCAATCTAATTCTGTAATATACACTATTAATGTGCATAGCAAAGGTGTAAAGATTACAAATAAAAAAGAGAATACCATTCAGCCTATTTTTAGAAAAGTTGGAAAAAAAGTTTATGTCAACCTTTTAAATGTTGATCAAGATAAAATCGATATTGAAATTCTTGACGACCGTGGGGCAATCTTTTTTGAAGAATCTAGCAAGGGTAAACTTGTCTTCGGCAAAACCTTCAATTTTTCAAAGGCCATGAAAGGAACATACACAATTATTGTAAATGATGGCGAAAAAGACTATTATCAAACCATCGTTATCTAATATATGTAATTTTTTATAAAACATAAACAAACCCCAAAGGTTAATTAGTCTTTGGGGTTTGTTTATGTTTTATGAAACCATCCTACCTTCCCTATAGTTTTACCTATATTGTAAATCAAAGCAGATTATAGATGCCATTGAAAAAATATAACAAAATAGCCCTTCACATATTAGTCTGGACGTTGCTATTCTTATTGCCCTTTATTTTTGCTGTACAAGCTGAAAATAGTGGGTCGACTTCCAAATTTGGAAGTAATACTCTTAAATTAATCACCGTCATGAATGGCTGTTGGGCGCTGGCATTCTTCTTGAACACTTTTATTTTTATTCCCCGATTGCTTTATCAAAGAAAAGTAGTACTCTTTATATTAATCAACCTAAGCCTGTTTACTGGAATTTTATTCCTTAACCGATGGTTTTACCACTTTTTGATATTCGAACAGCCTTACGTTTTTTCTAAAGCGATTATCTTTAATGGGGTTCTGTTCTTATTTTTTGTTTTGAACGGCGTCGCATTCAAAATAGTTTCCGACAGAATCAAAATGGAACGAATTGCAAAAGAGCGTGAAAGTGAAAACCTAAAAACGGAACTTTCTTTTTTACGTTCTCAGATAAGTCCACACTTTTTGTTCAATGTACTCAACAACATAGTGGCCTTGGTGCGTTTGAAAAGTGATATATTGGAGCCGACGATTATCAAATTATCTTCGTTAATGCAATATATGCTTTATGAAACTGATGAAGATAAAGTACTTTTAAAAAGCGAGGTAGACTACCTTCAAAGTTATACAGAATTACAAAAACTACGCTTTGGAGATCGGTTAACACTCCATATAGATTTGCAAGTAGTAGAAGATTGGCACGCTATTGAGCCCATGCTCTTGATTCCTTTTATTGAAAATGCTTTTAAACATGGAACTGGTATGATAAATAACCCGATAATTCATATTTCGTTAACGGCAGTAAATAATGAGCTTAATTTTATGGTAAAAAACAAGTATGTCGATGAAGATAAGGCCAAAGACAAAGTATCAGGAATAGGACTCACCAATGTAAAACGAAGGTTAGAACTTTTGTACGGCAAGAATCAAAGTCTCAAAATTGATACTACCGATGATTGGTATACTGTTAACCTTCAAATAGGGCTTAAGCCATGATAGACTGCATCGCCATAGACGACGAACCTCTGGCATTGGGCTTGCTTGAAGATAATATAAGCAAAGTACCTTTCCTGAATTTGGTGGCAGCCTGCAACAACGCTTTTGAGGCTATGGAAACCATGCAGAAAAAACATGTTGATCTTGTATTTGTCGATATTCAGATGCCCGGCTTGACTGGTCTCCAATTTATAGCAAGTCTTGAAAGGAAACCACTTGTAATTTTCATTACTGCATATAAACAATACGCTGTGGAAAGTTATGATCTCAATGTGGTGGATTATTTGGTAAAACCTGTTCCCTTGGAACGTTTTATAAAAGCATGCAATCGAGCTAAAGAGCTTCATGAACTCAAATCATCCAAAGATTCCTTGCCAGGCAAAGTCGCATTAGATTACTTCTTTGTGAATGTCGACTACAGTCAGCGAAAAGTGAAGTACGATGATATTATCTGGATGAAAGGGTATGGCGATTACATAAAATTCCACCTCAAAAGTGCTGAACATCCGCTTGTGGTACGTACTAGCTTCAAAGAACTTGACAAGGAACTGCCTCAAGCTAAATTTATTAGAATACATAAATCTTACGCCGTTGCAAGTGCTGAAATAACGGCTATTCGAAAGAACAGTTTGTTTTTAGGTGAAAAAGAATTAGCTATTGGAGAAACCTACCGTGAAAGTGTTGAAAAATTAGTTAAAAAAGGCGACTAGTTTAGTTCTGAAAGACATGGCCAAACAATAAATAGAAGTTGCCGAAACGACTTGGCTTCAGGTTTGGATAGGAATTTTAAAAAAGTGAAACACTAAGCAATTAACAATACCTACCCTATTAAAAAATCTTTGTAAGTCCTTTGACAAAAGGGCGACTAAGCTTCGGTAGATTTTATTGTAAATTTGACATGTGTATTTAAACCACCAAATAAAAACAGCTGTTTTGATTTTTGCCAACTCTTCTCAAGAGGAGGCAAAGCACAAATCAATTGCATCTGACGGTAAATTATTTGATGCTCTCACCAACAAGACGCTTAAAACCGTTGAAAAAAGTCAACTCCCTTATTTTCATTTTTCAGAAAAACAGCAAATAGGATCATCATTTGGAGAGCGTTTTTCAAATGCAATTCAAGCCGTTTTTGATAAGGGCTATGAGCATATTATTACCATTGGTAATGATTCTCCACAGCTTATGGCATCTCATATTCTAAAAGCAAATGAGCAGCTACAATCCAAAAAATTTGTTTTAGGGCCCACAACCGATGGCGGTTTTTACTTAATGGGTTTGCATAATACTCAATTTGATGCTTCTGCCTTCAAAAATTTGGCTTGGCAAACTTCCAGTTTATTGCAGCAACTTCAAGGTTTAGTTTGCAAACAAGCTAAAGAAATTGTGCTGTTAGAACATCTTTTTGATATTGATACTGTAAACGACATCAAAGCAATAGTAGCTTACACGTATAATCTACCCGAACTCATATTGATGTTACTTCTGCAATTACTTGACTTGCAGAAACAAACCAGTAAAAAGACCTCCCATTCTTATTCTTCTAATTACTTTACTGCTCTTCGCAATAAAGGTTCGCCGATGGAACTTCAATCTTAGTGAACAAAATACTCTTCTAATAACTTTCGATTAGAAAAGTGATTCAAATTATCATTCAAAAATCTTTGATGAGGCTCATTTTTATACTCTTAGCCCTTTGCTATTCGGCATTGTGTTTTTCACAATCTACTATTTCAGGTGTCGTTAACGATACTAATAGTAATCCTATCCCCTTTGTAAACATTCTAGTTTCAGGAACAGATAAAGGAACAATTACCAATGAATTAGGTGAATTTACTATTGAATCTCTTTTTGATCTTGGTGCTATTGAATTCTCGATATTGGGTTTTGCAACTCAAACTGTAACCTTTAATGTATCTCAAAGTATCAATGTCGTTCTTGTTGCATCTTCCGAAGAACTTGATGAAGTGGTTCTCACAGCTTTAGGGGTAAGGCGAATGACCAAGGAGTTAGGCTACGTTGTTCAAAGCTTAGATGCTAAAAGTGTAACTGAAGTAAAATCAGTCAATTTTTTAGATAACCTTTCGGGAAAACTTGCCGGAGTAAATATCTCTCAAGGTGCTACAGGTGTTGGTTCTTCCTCTAAAATTACGATACGTGGTGAAGCCTCTTTTTCGAACAACAATCCGCTTTTTGTGGTCGATGGCGTTCCCATAAATAATAATTCGGTCTTTAATTTTACGAACGAAGCTGCTGCTGGCTTTCAAGAAATTGATTTTGGTAATGGCGCCATGGAAGTGAATCCTGATGATATTGCTGAAGTATCTGTTTTAAAAGGGCCAAGTGCTGCAGCACTATATGGCACACGTGCTTCAAACGGAGTTATTGTCATTGCAACAAAAAACGGTTCAAAATCAAAAGGTTTGGGCGTCAGCTATAATACCAGTTTCTTTGTGGATTCGGCATTCAAATTACCAGAATTTCAAAACCAATATGGTCAAGGCCAAGCAGGTATTTTTGAATTTGTAGACGGACTAGGCGGTGGCACTAGTGACAATATAACCTACAGTTGGGGGCCGCGCTTAGATGCGGGTAATCTCGTGCCACAATTTGATAGTCCCGTAACGCTCGCAGACGGCACCATAGTTCGTGGCGGCGATACGGCTTTGTATAGTGGTTTGCCAATAACGGCGACTCCTTTTAATTCAAATCCTGATAATTTAAAAGACTTCTACCAAACCGGAACTACTTTCATCAACAACATCGCCATCTCAAACGGATTTGACAAAGGGAATTATCGTCTTTCTTTTACTGATTTGCGAAGTGAATCTATCATTCCGGGTGTAAATTTAGATCGTCAGACGGTAAGTGCTCGCTTAGGTTTTCAACCTACAGAAAAGCTGCGTGTAAATTCTTCTATTAGTTATATCAACTCTCAAAGTGACAACCGCCCAAGCAATGGCTACGGTTCTGAAAACGCAAACTATTCCTTAGTTGCGTGGGGGCCACGATCTTTAAATATTGATAATCTGCGAAATTACTGGCAGCCTGGTTTAGAGGGTGTGCAGCAGTATTCGTACAACTACACGTTTTTTGATAATCCGTTTTTTATCCTGCAAGAAAACCGCAACTCCTTTAATAGAGATCGGGTATTCGGAAATATCTCAGCGAGTTATGACATCACTCCGCAACTGACCGCCACGATTCGTTCTGGAATGGATTACTCGAGCGAACTCCGGCAATTACGACGTGCTTTTAGCTCAAATCGGTTTGCAAATGGTGGTTATGCAGAACATGATGTTTTTTTTAGGGAAATCAATACCGACTTCCTTTTGAATTACAGCAATCGTTTTAATGATTTTAAGGTGGATGTTTCACTAGGCGGAAATCGATTAGATCAGAAAGCATTTACCGGCCAATCACAAACCACAAGCTTAGCGCAACCGGGAATTTTCAGATTGTCAAACGCAGCTTCACCGATTGAAGTCTTCGAATTTGAATCGAACAAGCGTATTAATAGCTTTTATGGTATCGCAAAATTAGGTTACAAAGACTTTTTATATGTCGATATAACCGGAAGAAACGACTGGTCAAGTGCTTTGGCCACTCCGTTATCTGTGGATAACACTTCATTCTTTTATCCTTCGGTCTCGAGTAGTTTTATTCTTTCTAATGTGGTTGAACTGCCAACCGCGATTTCCTTTGCAAAACTTCGTGCTAGTTGGGCGCAGGTGGGTAATGACACCAACCCCTATCAAACAACGGGCGCATTTGTAGCCCAAACTCCTTTCAACGGGCAGCCGACCTTTAGCAATCAGAATACGATTGCGAACCCAAATTTGAAACCGGAACGAACCTCTTCTTTCGAATTAGGTGCAGATCTTCGATTTTTCGGTGATCAGTTGACCTTAGATATTTCGTATTACAATGCCCTTACGGAGGATCAGATTATTTCGCTCCCCATCGGCATCTCATCAGGTTTTACACAACAAGTAGTCAATGGCGGTAAGGTGCGCTCGAAAGGTCTAGAACTTATTGCAGGCATTTCTCCTATTATTTCTGATAATTTTAGATGGAATAGCACGTTAAATTTCAGTACAAACCGAGCAACTGTTGAAGATCTTCCCCAAGACGATGGTCGATTAACATTGGCATATTCAAGAATTTACAACAGTCAAAACCAAACGGTGTTTTTTCAAGTAGAAGAAGGTGGACGAATTGGAGACCTGTATGGAACAGGTTACCTAAAGAACGAGAACGGCGATTTCATCCTAACAGATAAAGGCAGGTATATACCAGACAATAACTTGCAAAAATTAGGAAATTACAATCCTGATTTTACGCTCGGTTTCAACAATCAATTCAACTATAAAAACTGGAACCTAGGCTTTTTGCTAGATTGGCGACAAGGTGGCACCATCGTTTCAAGGACAAGAGCATTGGGTAATGTAGGCGGTCAATTAGCTGAAACAGCATTTAGACCTGTAGGGGGTATTATTCCGAAAGGCGTTGTAAACACAGGAACTTCAGATGACCCAGTATACTCCCCCAATACCGTTTCGGTAAGCGCTGAAAGTTACTATCGGCAGTTTTATGACAGAAACCATGAGGAGAACAATACCTATGATGCCTCCTTTTTAAAGTTGCGGCAGATGTCTGTAGGATACACTTTTGACCAGCTCCAAATTTTTAATCAAGATGCATCTCTAAGCCTTTCCTTAATCGGTAGAAACCTATTTGCCATAACTGAAAATCCTCATTTTGACCCCGAGCAATTGGCGGTTCAGGGGCAAGGGTTTATTAGTGGAGTAGAAGATATGTCTTACGCCACAACACGAAGCTTCGGTTTAAAAGCAGGGTTTAATTTTTAATTAGGTTTAAAATGAAAGATTTCTATAAAATAAAAAGTATCATACAAGCTATCTTTATAAGATCTACCTTTCTCAATCCTCCCTTAAGTGGAGAAAGGTCAATGTTCTCTTTCTCACGGAGGGGTTTAAGGGGTGGGTTTGTAATATCACTACTTCTTGTTGTTGTAAGCTCCTGCACCAAAGATTTTGAAGAAATCAATACCAATCCCAATTCACCAGTAGCTGTTCAACCAAGTTTACTTCTGCGTCAAGTAATCTATGATTACGGCGAACAAATGTCTTATGAGGGGTTTACTGCAGGCAACCTTCTTGGGCAGTATACGACTGCTCTAGATTTTAACCTTTTTGACCGTCATAATTTAAAATCACCGCAGCTTGGCGGAAATCCTTGGCCTATTTTCTATAAAAATCTGCGTGACAACGAATTGATTTTAAAACAAGCCACTACCAATGAAACTTTTGCAGTTTATGAAGGTCCCTCTAGAATCCTAAAGGCTTATATGGCAGGTGCCCTAACAGATCTATTTGGTGATGTGCCCTATTCTGAAGCGTTTAGAGGACAAGATGCCTCCGTAACGCCTATTTATGATGCTCAAGAATCTATTTATAGGGATGAAGGGGGGATCTTAGATAACCTCACTAAAGGTATTTCTGCGATCGAAAATTATTCAGGAACCATCGTTTTGGAAGGAGATATTCTTTTCAATGGTGATTTAGACGGATGGCTTCGTTTTGCGAATTCGCTTAAAATCAAATATTTAATTCGTATTTCAGATCAAATAGATGTTGTAGGCGAGCTTCAATCTATTGCAACAGCCGGAAACTTTATCAATAAAAATTCTCAAAACGCAATTTTCGATTTTACCGATGGAGAGCCCAATAACTTTAGATTGGCGCGTTTGCGTATCGGTGATTTTAACAACTTCGTACAATCGGAAACGATGGAGGATATTCTAAACGAATTGAATGACCCAAGAATGGCTACCTTATTTAGACCGTTTGGAAATAGCGCGAATGCTGATGAATTCAATGGATTACTCAATGGTATTGATGCAACTCAAAACGCTGCGATTCTATCAGATTACTCTTTAGCAGGATCTGTTTTTCGTGAAAATACAGGGGAATTAGACGCCAATTTCATGACGAGTATGGAAACACATTTTCTACTTGCGGAAGCAGCCCAAAAAGGACTAATTAATGCAAACGCGAAAGACTTATACGATATCGGAGTACAGCATGCTTTTGAATATTGGCAGGTTGCATTGCCGCAAGATTATTTGTCAGATTCGGCAGCTTATAATGCGCCTGGTGCAAATCAGCTAGAACAAATCATCACCCAAAAATGGATTGCCAATATGATCAATGGTTATGAAGGGTGGATTGAGTATCGACGAACTGGCTTCCCGCAATTACGAACAATTTCAGCAAGTTTAAATAATGATTTAATTCCCGTTCGCATGCCTTATCCTGCAGAAGAAGAGGCATTAAATGCCGTTAATTATTCAGAAGCAGCTGCAAAAACAGATGGCAATAGCATTAATGTAAAGGTTTGGTGGGACGAATAACAGTATGCAATAGCAATTGGTAGTATAAATATAGTACTGCCAACTGCTACTACATACTGAATACTAAAAAAGATGACTGATATACAAATTTGGCAATGGGGTCTAGTAATAGCATCGAGCACGATGTTGTTTCTACTTTCGCCTTGGGCAAAAAATACCAGTCAGTTTTTTAAAGCCGTACAGAATAAGAAAACGCCCAATACCTTTATGCTCATGGGCAGTTTGGTCATCTCTTGGATATTCGCCAAAAGCATCACCAACGCTGCAAACCTAGGGTTAGATTTTGGCATTGTAGGTGGCGTTGCCTATGCCGGTTATTACCTTTCTTTTGTAGTTGCTGGTTTGGTTATTTATAAAATGCGCACCGAAGGTAACATTACTAGTATACATCAGTTCTTAACCTCCAAATTTGGTAAAAGTGCCGTTACTGTGTTCTCAATTTTAATAGCATTTCGCCTTTTCAATGAGGTTTGGAGCAATACAATGGTCATTGGCTCCTATTTTGGTGACATAGGTACGAGCGCGTACTACTCATCGATTATTGTTTTTACGATATTGACTTTAGCTTATGTTTTAAAAGGCGGAATGAGCAGTTCTATTTTTACCGATGTAATTCAAATGGGCCTATTTTCCATTTTGCTGTTTGTAATTCTTTGGAAGATTTTAGGTCCTGAAACATCTTTCACCCTAAAAAGCGTAGCAAATTCAGGCATTTGGTCCTTTGAAATGGGTTTAAACCTTTTGTTCGCCGCGATTTTACAATCGTTCAGTTATCCGTTTCATGATCCTGTTTTGACCGATAGAGGGTTCTTGAGTAGCCCTAAAGTAACCTTGAAAAGTTTTCTATGGGCAAGTGTAGTAGGAGCAATTTGTATTATTCTTTTTAGCGTAGTAGGCGTCTATGCGCAATCACAAGACATGGCTGGCCAAGCTGCCGTTGAGGTTGGTAAAGCATTTGGAGTGGTCATCCTTTTAGTAATTAATTTTATCATGATTACATCAGCTGCATCAACACTAGATTCAACATTTTCATCCTTTTCAAAACTACTCGCCATAGATTTAAAATTAGGTCAAACCATTAGTTTCGGACGCTTATCAATGATTGTAGTAGCCGTATTGGGTACGCTTCCCGTATTTTTTGATGCCGAAATATTATCTGCCACAACCATTAGTGGAACCATGGTTATCGGACTAACTCCTGTTTTTATTTTCTGGAAATCAAAAGCACCCAAAATTAGCTTTCATCTAAGTGTTTTCTGCGGAATTATTTTTGGTTTCCTATTAGTATTTCAAGTGTTTCCGGATAGTCTCATATTTACAACTGGAAAATATGCCGATTTACTTTGGATTAATTTCTGGGGCATACTTTCTTGTTTAATCCTTTATTTTGCACCCACGTGGATAAAAAAATAAAACATATCGGCACTAAAAGCGGAAAGCTGCTTCTTTTTGGAGGCGTGTATAGCAATTTGCAGGCTTTAGAGCAATTAATGGCTATTGCTGAAGTGGAAGGTATAGCCACAGAAAACTGTATTTGTACAGGTGATATCACAGGTTACTGTGCACAACCTGAAGAAACTATACAACTATTTCAAAAGTGGGGCGCTTTGAGTATTGCAGGAAACGTAGAACTGCAACTGGCAAACGACAGCGAAGATTGCGGATGCGATTTTAAAGCAGGAAGCCGCTGTGATAGTTTTTCTAAAACGTGGTTTCCGTATACCAAAGGACGTTTGTCTGATGATTCTTTAGCGTGGATTACTTCCCTTCCTGAGCATATAAGCTTTGACTACGCAGGTAAAAAAGTTACGGTCGTACATGGAAGTTATTCTAATGTATCCGAATTTATTTTTAAGTCATCCCCAGAAAATCTAAAAGCAACTGTTTTTGAAGAAACGGAAAGTGATGTTGTAATAGCAGGACATTGCGGCTTACCTTTTCATCAATCGCTACATGGCAAATTGTGGTTGAACCCAGGGGTTATCGGTATGCCAGGCAATGACGGAACTACAAGAGTATGGTATCTGATATTAGAAGTTAACACGGGTGAAATAAAATATACTCATCGGTCTTTTGAATATGATTACACAACTGCACAACAGTTGATGTTTAAAAATCACCTTCCTGTAGCCTATGCTGACACTCTAAGTTCAGGATTTTGGGATAACATGGAGATACTCCCAGAAATAGAAAAAATGGGGCAGGGTATTCCGATATATTTAGATACAACAAAACAACAAAACATAGAACCAAAAACACAGAAAAAAATGGCAGATTCGTATTACAATCCGAAAGATTTAAGAAAATTCGGGAAAATCACAGAATGGAGCGAAGACCTAGGAAACAAATTCTTTGAATATTATGGTAAGGTTTTCGAAGAAGGTGCACTAAGTGCCAGAGAAAAGTCATTAATCGCCTTGGCCGTTTCGCACGTTGTGAAATGCCCATATTGCATTGATGCTTACACCAAAGACGGTTTGCAAAAAGGAATTACTAAAGAAGAAATGATGGAAGCCGTTCATGTAGGTGCGGCCATTGAAAGCGGTGCGACCTTGGTACACGGCGTTCAGATGATGAATAAATACGATAAACTATCAATGTAGTAGAAAGTTGGCAGTAGCAGTTGGCAGAAAAATGTCAAGACTGCATACTGCTGCTGCATACTGAAGATTTAAAATATGGCTACAAAATCATTAAAAGCACAAGGCGATGAACTCGCGCAATCAAATAAGCAATTAGAAATCTTAAACGGTGGAATTTTTGCAGAGGGCGAATTACCCTATTTCAAGGATAAAATCGGTGAGATCGGTCATTTTCCATTACGTCCGAAGAAATTAGAGATACTTCAAATTAACGTGGGTTACATGTGTAATCAAGTATGTGATCATTGTCATGTAGACGCTGGGCCTGATCGTAAAGAGATTATGACACGCGATACCATGGCACAATGCTTAGATATCATTCGTAACACCGGTGCTCACACCCTAGATTTAACAGGGGGTGCTCCTGAAATGAATCCCGATTTTCGTTGGTTTGTTGAAGAAGCCGCTAAAGCAGGTATCCAAGATTTTATCGTGCGTTCTAATCTGACCATTATTCGTGCTAACAAAAAATACTTCGATTTCCCAGCTTTCTTTAAGAAAC
>RCNE010000115.1_pt1 | contig 36764 bp, 32 predicted proteins | sample 2041361 | NCBI WGS metagenome assembly RCNE01 (sample SAMN09708229, study PRJNA481090) | Marine sediment metagenome, whole genome shotgun sequencing project. | reverse complement strand
CCAATCATTTTTTGACTCAAAAGTTGTGATTTCACCAATAAAAATGACACAATAACGATAAATTTATTCATGATTTTAAATTCTGGTTGAAATGTTTTCCAACGGTTGGGCTCGTTTTTATATGCGTTTTTAGACGGTGTTATCATCTACATTTCTTCTTTTTTGTACTATTTATTCTATGATTTTATTGTTGAGAAAACTTGTTTACCGCAATTTGCTTCAGCGGATCTCTTTGTGTTCCCCAAATATGTAATTTCCCTTCCTTGTCAACTTGCAGTCCTGTAGCGGCACCAAAATCAACTTCATTTTTACAGTTAAATGTTTTGGTATGGACTTTCTCCATTATTAGTTCAAAGGTTTCTAGACTACTAACCAGAATTAAATCTGCATAACCAACAAGTTCTTTTTTGTAAAATCCAATGGCATAAATGGCTTCCTTATCCATAATAAGATTGATCGATTGATAGCTTGCCCAGTCATCAGGAGCGGCAAAACTCACTAGCATTTTTTGTTCACTCTTTTCAGGATCAATGCAGTAGAAGTCCCAGTTTCGACTATCCCAATTGCTAACTACCATCAAATAATCATTACCTAAAGCTAATAACCCTGTTGATCCAGAAGTTTGTCTCTTGGCCTCACCTTCTCTATCAATAATAACATTTGGCCGCGCCTTATGCAGATTAGCTTCACGGTAATTATACAAGCAAACTTTTGAAGAGGTCTTGGTAAAATTATCTTCAATTCCTACAGCGATGTACGGTTCACTAACTTGAATACCGCCTGCATGTCTATAAGGTGCCTTCATCAGTGTAATTAGCTTATCTGTCTTTCGCGTTGCTAAGTCGACCTGCAAAACGTAGGCTTGTGTAAGCGAACTCCCCGAAATAAGAAGTTTTTGAGTCTCGTTGGTCTCAATCATTTGCACGCCTTGCAAATGACCCCCATCACTAGGTATTTTAATTTCATTACTCAATAAAATAATTTCTGGATCGGAGCTCATGTTTTCAAAGGCGTCGGGCACATTTCTAACTTGTTGGCCAAAACACAAAAAAGGATATAACCCTAGGATGCCAATTAGAAAGGATCTGATAAATAAATTTTGTTGACTCATAACGAGAAATTTAAGTATTCTCATTTAGTTTAATTGATTCAAAATAACACTTAACGTTTGGGCTCGTTGTGGAAAAGTCCGTGAGGACTATTCCACGAAAACCAGGCGTTGGTTGAAAGATAGGAATTTTCAAAAAAAAAATTCCTCCACAATGAATTATAGCCATTGTCGTAGCACGTTTTATTTTTGTTTTAAATCCATAAATCCATATTTTTTTATAATCATAAAAATTAGTAGCAATCCAAGAATTGAGGCAATTAGATCGTATGGGTCGTATACATTATTACCTCCTAGATTATGAAACTTAAGTTCTTGAGATATGACATATAAAGAAGATATACTTACTGCTATCAAATATATAGAAGAGTCTTTTATTTTTTTATTTGAATATTGTCTTAATTGTAATAAAATTGCTGTCAAAATGATTGTTCCAAGTATAGCTTCTATCAAATTTGGAATTGAAAACACAAATATTTGGAATAATTCCGGTAAATCATTTTCTAAAACCCAAGGCCTTAAATAAAATTTATTAAGAATAAAGAGAATGAATACTATACCGAATAAATATCTTACGTATTTCTTAATTGTAATTTCTCTCATTCCAAAATGCGCTACAACGGTTGGATAACATCATTGATTTTATTCTACTTATAATCCTTTAATTGAACTTTTAAGAATTGAACTATATCTTTTCATAGGATACAGTACTGCGGACTATTTTACTTTTTCAAAATATATATTTCGAACGCGACCATTCGACACTTTACAACCAGTAATTACATCATTTGAATCTCTAATAAATTCAACTTGTCCAAAAAACCAGGCCTCACCTGTAAACATATCTTTCTTCATTGGATTCAAATTAAAGTCACTTAATCTGCTGTGCTTGGCTACTAGAATATCATTGACAATAGTAAAATTGTATGTTGTAGTTAGCTCTTCGCTATAAAAATCGCCAGAAAAATCAGATAGATTCACAATAGTCTTGTCGAATTCTTTTATACGTGGCGCATCCATTATTTGACCACCTTGATGAAGCTTGATTAATTTTGTATTCTTCCCTTCATTTGGAATAAACGCAATTTTCGCCTCAACTCCTTCAACTTTAAATTCTGTAATTGATAAAGGCGTTAATGAAACAACAGGTTGTCCAGTAGCTTTACCAGATAATTGGCCATCATTTAAGCTAATACTAATTATAAAGCCTGGTTGCAATTCAAAATCACCAACATAGGTAGTCAGTACATTTTGAGCAACAGCAATTACTTCAGATGCGCTTTCTTTTTCAACTCCCTTCTTTGTTGGTTCAACTTTGATTCTATCTTTTAGATAGATGTCTACCACTTTATGAGCCAATCTTCCTGCGTCGAATTCGGCCGAATTACTAAAAACAGCTACTGAAAAATTTTCATCGGGAAAACGTGTCAAATATGAACGAAAACCTGCATCAGCACCTCCATGTTGAATTTCTTTCAATCCCTTGTATTCGCCCACAAATTGACCAAGTGCTCCGCCAAAAGCTTTTCCGTTATTTAGAATTGCGGGTTTATTCATCTTGTTAATTATAGTTGAATCACCTACCTTCATGTTGGAAAAATTCATTGACCAAAGGCTTAAATCTTCAACTGTGGTAAAAAGGCTTGTGGCTCCCACAATTGCATAATTCAGAACGCTTTTTTTAACTCCTGTGCTATCTGTAAAATAAGAGTAGGCTCTATTTTTAACAATTTTTTCATGATCATCATAAAAAAGGGTGTTACTCATTTTTAATGGACCAAAAATATTAGCTTTCGTAAATTCATTAAAAGACATATCAGATATTCTCGATACTACTTCTGCCAAAAGTGTAAATCCAGTATTACAATACGCAAATTCATCTCCTGGATTAAAATTCAGTTCTTTTTGCTTACTTACAAGTTTTAAAACATGTTCCTTGGTAATAACATCATCCATTCGCCAACCGGCCATCGACAATAAATTCCATTGGTCTCTTAATCCGCTGGTATGCGTAGCTAAGTGTCTTAATGTGATGGTCTTGCCAAAATCAGGTACTTCAGGGATATGTTTTCGAATGTCATCATCTAAACTTAATTTACCTTGTTTTTCTAATAATAGAATTGAGAAAACCGTAAACTGCTTTGAAACAGAAGCAATGTGAAAAATTGAAGAAGGACTTATCGGAATATCGTATTCCAAATTAGCCAAACCGTACCCTTTTTTATATATAATTGACCCATCTTTAACTATCGCAACTGCGGCTCCAGGAGTTTCGTTATTGTCCCAAGAGGCAAAAATTTCATCGACTTGCTCTTTGGGTGAAATAGCTTTGGGTTTAATTATTTCTAAGATTAATTCATATTTACCTGAAGGTTCCTCCGTATCAAGCGGGGAGACTTCAATAACATAGATTCCTTTTTTACTAGAGGTTAGCGTAAATAATTCAGGGGCATTTTTACCGTTTGGGCTATCAAAGTCTTCAATTCTTTCACCTTCAGAATCATAGGTAGTAATTTTCAAGTCAACCCCTTTTTGCATTAACTTAAAAAACGCGAATTGATCTTTCTTTAAATTAATGTTGTATTGATGTTTTTCCGCAGGAGTGATTGCAGACGAAGTTAATTTGCCCTTAACTAGTTCTCCTTTTTGAATTTGGGCTTGGATCGTAATTATTGGGCTAAATAGTAACAGTAGTAATGATAATCTAATAATTGTTTGATTCATATTTTTTAATTTAATACAACAAGTGGAAAGCACCATTGTCGGTATTCCACTTATGTCTCTAAGTTAATCATCCTTTATTTAAACTTTATTCCAGGAATCTAATTAAATCTCGTCCACCATATAAAATTCTAATAATTCTCAGTTTACCTTTGAGTTTACGGTATAGATTTTAGGAACTGAAAAATTCTTCTGTTGAGACAAATCGTGTTCATTTTCGTATTCAAAAGTAATTAATTGGTAAAATGTAGCCATAAAAAAACGGTTTAGAATGAACTAAACCGTTTGTTTTACTGATTTTACCAATGTAGCGAGAGCGGGGCACGATCCCGCGACCTCCGGGTTATGAATCCGACGCTCTAACCAACTGAGCTACCTCGCCAAGTCCTTTTTTAACGGCTGCAAATATAAAGTTAAATTATTTGTTCATCAACTATAGTTTGCTAAAAATATTCTACGCTATTTGTTTTTTTATCCTGTATAAATATATATATTGCCATTAGATACTTAACTAGAATGAGCGATAAAATTAAATTTGAAATTGAGTTTGTTATTCAATCTTCTCCACAAATGCTTTACCAGTATTTAGGAACCCCGTCTGGTCTTTCAGAATGGTTTGCTGATGATGTAAATTCTAGAGGAGAGATGTTTACCTTCATTTGGGATGGTTCAGAAGAAGAAGCTAAACTATTGAAAAGAAAGAACGATGAGTTCGTTAAATTTTCTTGGGAAGAAAGCGAAGATGACAGCTATTTTGAAATGAAAATAATTGTAGATGAAATCACAAAAGATGTTTCACTATTCATTACTGACTTCGCGGAAGAAGATGAAGTTGAAGAAGCGAAAATGCTTTGGACGAATCAAGTCGGTGATTTAAAACAACAACTAGGATCTAAATAATTTTAATATTCCAAATAATATTATCTTTGAGCCTTGATTTTTCAAGGCTTTTTTATGTCTAATTATGATTAAAAGTGTAAATTTTAATGGGAATTTACTCCCAGAAACTGAAAACTATCTGAACCACGAAAATAGAGGATTGCGCTATGGTGATGCTCTTTTTGAAACAATACGTGTAGTTAACAGCACCATCTTTTTTTGGGAAGATCATTATCTAAGATTGATGGCATCAATGCGCATTTTACGCATGGAGATTCCTATGAATTTTACCATGGAGTTTCTAGAAGCCGAAATTTTGAAAACGATTAAGGCGAATGAATATGAGTCTTCTCCAGCAAGAGTGCGTTTGACTTTGTTTCGCAATAATGGCGGACTTTACCTTCCAAAGACTAACTCTATGTCTTATTGTATTGAAACTAAAAGTTTAGAGCTTCCTTTTTTTACCTTAAATGAGGAAAAATATGAAGTAGAACTCTTTAAAGATTTCTATATTAATGCAGATATGTTATCTACTTTAAAAACGAATAATAAGATCATTAACGTAGTCGGAAGTATTTTTGCCAAGGAAAATGATTATGACAACTGTATTTTACTAAACCAGCACAAGCAAGTTGTAGAAGTATTAAATGCTAATATTTTTATGATTCAAGATAAAACAATTACAACACCGCCCTTAAAAGATGGATGCTTGAACGGAATATTAAGAAAAAAGCTTTTAGAAATATTATCCAAATCGCAGGACTATATTGTACAGGAGGCTTCTATATCACCTTTTGATCTTCAAAAGGCTGACGAACTATTTATGACGAATAGTATTGTTGGAATTCGTTCTATAACAAAATATAGAAAAAAAGAGTTTGATAATAAAGTTGCAAAAGACTTGATAGGTAAGTTAAATGCAGTCGCTAGGTTGGGATAGTGAAAGCATTTTTCTATTGGAGTCAATTTCTACCGTAACGCAGTTGGTAAAGAAATTAATATTATTTCCATCAACTAGTTTAAACTAGGATTTTCTGGGGCATTAGACCATAGTAAATAATCACCACCAAGCTCCATCATCTTCTCTTTCCAAAAAGCTATTGACGACTTTTGAATGATGTCACTTTCATAGTGGTTTTTCACCATCACCCAAGATTTAGAAGAAAGCTCCTCATCAAGCTGTAACGAAGACCAGCCTGAATACCCTAAGAAGAAGCGGATATCTTCTTTTGAAATTGTTTTTTGATTAATCAACCGAACAGTTGTCTCAAAGTTTCCACCCCAATAAATACCGTCAGATATTTCTATACTATCATCAATCAAATGTGGAACTTTATGAATAAAGTACAGATTATCTTGTTCTACTGGGCCGCCATTAAACACTTGAAAAGGAATGTCTATTTCTGTGACCAAATCGCTAATGTTATATTCTAGCGGTTTATTTAAAATAAAACCAACAGAACCTTCATCATTGTGCTCTGCCAAAAGAACAATTGATCTATTGAATGACACATCGCCGGTAAGCGTAGGCTCTGCAATTAGAAGAATTCCTTTTTTAGGTTTTAAATCTATCATCGTTTGTCGTACTTAGATACTCTAAAATAAGATATTTCCTATAGAACACAAAAAAAGAGGGAGAAACAAAAAAAGCACCACGCAGTGCGTGATGCTTTTTTAGTATTGTGTTCGAATGAACTAGTTTACTGATTTTGCTAAATCAGCACCTGCTTTAAACTTAACAACATTTTTAGCTGCAATTTGGATAGTCTTACCTGTTGATGGGTTTCTACCTTCTCTTGCATTTCTTCTAGATACAGACCAAGATCCGAAACCTACTAAAGATACACGTCCACCACCTTTTAAAGATCCTTCAACATTTCCTAAGAAAGATTCTAAAGATTTTTTTGCTGCTGCTTTTGTGATACCAGCGTCAGCTGCCATCGCATCGATTAATTCTGTTTTGTTCATAATGTGAATAAATTAATTGTTGTTAAAATAATTTTACCTTTAACAAATTTATACGGATTTGAGTCGAACGCAAGTAAATAGGGGGGAAATCCTTGATTTTGTTGATAACTCAGGGTGTTTGTTAATAAAGTAGGGTTTTTTTTACGTTTCTCGCAACCCAATGGCAGTCGTGCTTCACACGACATGGGCAGTTTTTGTCAATTTTAGGCCGTTCAATACATCAACAGCTTTCATTTTACGCTTTCCAGGAAGCTGAATTTCTAGCAGATTTATGTACCCTCCGGTGACAGCAACCTTAAGCTGTTTATTATCAAAGTGAAGTGTTCCATTTTGAAAATTATGAGTATCGTTTTCGCGAGTTGCAGCATAGATTTTTAGAAATATTCGGTCTTCACCATTGACAAGGGTAGTCCAAGAAGTTGGGTATGGGCTAAGCCCCCTAATATGATTGTAGATGTCTTGTATGGGTTTCTTCCAATCAATCTCACAGGTATCCTTAAAAATTTTATTAGCGGGTCTTAATTCTTTGGATTCCGCTTGTTTTTGTGTTTTTACATTACCGCACTCAATTTGTTGTACCGTATCAAGAACTAGATCAGACCCTATCGTCATCAATACGTCATGTAAAGTACCGGCAGTATCATTTTTTGCAATAGATACTTTTTTTTGTAGAATGATTTCCCCCGTATCTATTTTATCATCAATAAAAAAGGTGGTAACTCCTGTTTCCGTTTCACCATTAATAATGGCCCAATTGATAGGCGCAGCACCGCGATAGTTGGGTAGAAGAGAGGCATGTAGATTAAATGTGCCAAATTCAGGCATATGCCAAACCACCTTGGGTAGCATTCGAAAAGCAACAACAATTTGAAGATTTGCGCCTAAGGATTTTAAATCTGCAAGAAACTCTTCATTTTTTAGATTGGTAGGCTGTAGTACTTTTATATCCTTTGTAGTGGCATATTGCTTAACAGCAGATTGTTGTAGCTTTCTTCCGCGGCCTGCTTGACGGTCGGGAGCTGTAATTACACCTACAACATTTAAATCATGATCCACTAAACTCGCTAGGGTCGCAACGGCAAAATCAGGCGTACCCATAAAAACTATGCGTAATTTTTCTCTTTTACTCAAATTCGTATTCGTTTTTGGTGTTTATTTTTATCAAACGGTCTTCTAATAGCCGTTGTAATGCTAGTAATATCGAGGATTCGGAATATGACAAAACCATTATCATTTGTCTTGATGTACTTGCACCATCTTTCAATAGGTTCAGAATCTCTTTTGATAGTACTACTAATGCCGCATCATCCAATTCTTCACTCTTTCTTGTGCAAACATCGCAAATTCTGCAGTTTTTAGCCGTTGTTTCTCCAAAATAAGAAAGCAGCTGTCTACTTCTACAAACGCTATCCGTATTAATAAAGCTAAGCATGTGTTCTAAATTATCTGTTTTTATACGATGCCGTTCTTTAACCTGAGAAGCAAATACGTTAATGGTTATATCATCTTCACGAGGCACCAAAAAAGTGATTTCTAGATCGCTGTGATGGGCTGTGTAAGCAATTATTTCATCCTTATGCAACTTTTCCAACACTTGAATAATCTCTGACTCCGCAACATTGGCCTTTTTCGAAAGAAGCTGCAAGTTGATTTTGGTTTCAAAATCAAAAATACCACCATAGCTTCTTAATATAGTTTGAGCAACGGGCGCCAATTTTTGATGTTTTTCGAAGTATTGAAACAATTGTTCTTTTGCAGCTAAAAATTGAACTTTAGTTTTTTTACTGAATGATTCGTTCAACGCTACTACTGAATTTTGATCTAAAATCTGAAGTGCATTATAAGTTAATAATGGGTTAAGCGAATATGTAGTGCAAAATTCATTAAAATTTAATTGAAACTTTGCGTCTTTTCCTTCGCCATAGGCCACCTGAAAAAAGTTGTTCAACTTGTTATATATAAGTTTTAAAAAAGTGGTGTCAGGTAAAAGACTTAAAAACTGTTTGTGTACTAAGCGTTCATCCGTGGTATTTGTTATCAAAACTGCCTCGGCGTAATTACCATCTCTACCGGCTCTGCCAGCCTCTTGATAATAATTTTCTAAACAATCAGGAATTTGATAATGAACTACCAACTGCACATCTGGTTTATCAATGCCCATACCAAAAGCATTGGTGGCTACCATTACCTTTACTTCGTCTTTTAGCCAACGATTTAGTTTTTTTCCTTTCTCTTGTTTAGAGATTCCCCCGTGAAAATATGCTGCCGTGCATCCATTTTCGTTCAGAAATTGGGATATTTCTTGGGTCAGTCTTCGCGTGCGGACATAAACGATAGCACTTCTTTCCAAAGTGGAACAAAGTAGTTTTAGTCGATATCTTTTGTCTTCCTCCCTATAAATTTTAAAAGCAATATTTTTTCTTGAGAAGGAATCCTTAATGACTAGAGGTTCAATAAACTTTAGGCTATCAGTAATATCAGTAACAACTTGCTTTGTTGCTGTTGCGGTTAAAGCAATCATTGGTATTTCGGGTAGTAGTTCTCGAAGTTTACTACATTCTAGATAGGCAGGTCTAAAATCATGACCCCAATGCGAAATACAATGGGCCTCATCAATTGCGATAAGGTTAACGTTCATTTTTTGAATACGTTCTTGCACCATCTCTTGTTGTAGTCTTTCAGGTGATAGATATAAAAACTTATACCCACCAAATACGCAATTATCTAAAAGTTGGTTTACTTCATCGAAGGGAATTCCACCAGTAAGCGCAATGGCTTTAATTCCTCTTTCCCTAAGGGTATCAACCTGATTTTGAATTAAAGCAACTAGAGGAGAAATTACTATACAAATACCCTCTTTGACAAGTGCCGGAATTTGAAAACAAATAGATTTTCCACCGCCCGTTGGAAGTAAAGCAAGTACATCTTTTTCTTGCAAAACAGTATTGATGATTAATTCTTGAGAACCCCTAAATTCCGTAAAACCCCAATACTCTTCTAAAACTTCTTTCGGACTCTTTTTCACTTTAAGGTTTTTATACGATCTAAAATAAAATCGCCTCTTTTAGTAACTAGGTCCTTCGGAACAGAAATAACATCATAACCCAACTTCGTATATGTATTAAGTAAGCACTCATGAACCAGAAGAGATTCTTCATAACTTTCAAAACGGCCATCGTCAGCGGTGTGAATTTCTTTCCACGGGGGCATTAAGAAAACTAGATCATAAGGGTGATCGGTACATGCTTTGGTAAAAGTGTCTTCATAGGCTTGTCCAAAACAATCCATATATGCCAGTACATCAGGAATTCCTCTATCGAAGAAAATTAAATTATCATCAGTCTTTTTAACGGAATGATATTGTGTTACTCTAGCATTCAAAATACTAGTATTGAAAGCCATAGGATCTGCAACAGAGACAATCGGATTTGATTTGAAAACTACCGCCTCTTTTTTCTTCTTTTCAAGGGTCATAAGGCGAATTACCTCATGTAGACAGGTATACCCAGCTGCCTCGAGTTTTTCGATCACTGAGGTTTTTCCCGTACTCGGACCACCTGTAATAACTATTTTTTTGGTATGCAAGGGCAAAGATTTATTCCTGTAAAAGTAGTCAAACCGTATCGAATAGAAAATAGCGAATTAACCGCTATCTTTGCGAAAAACAACCTTATGAATACCGATAAATCGGAAGAATTTTATAAAAGACTCAAAGATCAATTAGAAGATACTGCGACTTGGCCGTCTGATTATTTGTATAAATTTATAGTGCCCACAGCAGAAGATAAGATAAAACAAATACAAGATATTTTCGACAATACAGGTGCTGTAATAGAGTCAAAACAATCGAAAAAAGGAACCTATACGAGTATTTCGATTACCGTAAACTTTAAAAATGCAGCTGCAGTTATAGAAAAGTACAGACAAGTTGGCGAGGTTGAGGGTGTAATATCATTGTAGAATAGTGCTGTTCTTCTATAATTTTGCTAATTTGCAAGCGTTATAAGAACACTTCCCTTTTGTTAAGCAAAAACATTTCAATTTGAATTTAGTAGAAAACTTAGAATACAATACCGAGCGTTCGCATCTGATCATTCCTGAATATGGTAGACATTTTCAAAAAATGGTCGATCACGCGGTGTCCATAGAAGACAGAGAAGAACGAAACAAAATTGCCAAGTCAATTATTGACGTTATGGGTAATTTACAGCCGCATTTGCGGGATGTGCCCGATTTTCAACACAAGTTGTGGGATCAGTTGTTTATCATGTCTGATTTTAAATTAGAAGTTGATTCGCCGTTCCCGATTACTTCCAAAGAGGCTTTGCAAGAGCGACCAGAACCTTTAGAATACCCACAAAATTTCCCTAAGTATCGTTTTTATGGTAATAACATCAAACGTATGGTTGATGTTGCTGTGGAATGGGAAAAAGGAGATATGCGTGATGGTCTAGAGTACGCTATCGCTAATCACATGAAGAAATGTTATTTAAATTGGAATAAAGATGTTGTTGATGACAAGGCAATATTTAAGCACTTAGTTGAGTTATCAGATGGTCAAATCACTTTAACTGAAGAGACTACTGTTCTAACTGATAGCGGACAATTCTTAAAAAATAGAGTTGCCAAAACACCACGACATACATCGACTAAGAAGAACCACAGAAGTAATAACAATCGCGGAAAAAAGCGATACTAATATTCTCCATCTTTTATGGGAACATTTAAAATTGAAGGCGGTCACCAACTCTCAGGTGAAATCACGCCCCAAGGTGCAAAAAACGAAGCGCTACAGATTTTATGCGCAGTACTGCTGACTCCTGAAGAAGTTTCGATTACCAACATACCTGATATTATTGATATCAATAAATTGATTGATTTATTGAGAGATTTAGGTGTTAAAGTTGAAAAAAAAGGCAAAGGGTCTTATACCTTCAAAGCAGATGATATCAACCTTGACTATTTACAGTCGGACGATTTCAAACGAGATGGTAGAGGCCTAAGAGGTTCTATTATGTTGGTTGGGCCTTTGTTGGCTCGCTTTGGAAAAGGATATATTCCAAAACCTGGAGGTGATAAAATAGGAAGACGCCGATTAGATACTCATTTTGAAGGGTTCATTAACTTAGGGGCTACATTCAGATACAATAAGGAAGAATCTTTCTACGGAGTAGAAGCTGATAAACTGAAAGGGACATACATGTTGCTAGATGAAGCATCAGTTACCGGAACAGCTAATATCGTAATGGCAGCAGTTCTTGCAGAAGGTGAGACTACTATTTATAATGCAGCTTGTGAACCATATTTACAGCAATTGTGTAAGATGCTAAACCGTATGGGAGCTAAAATCTCTGGTGTCGGTTCTAATTTGTTGATTATACAAGGAGTTGATTCCCTTGGCGGGACAGCGCATCGCATGCTTCCAGATATGATTGAAATCGGAAGTTGGATAGGTTTGGCTGCAATGACAAAAAGTGAATTGACCATCAAGGATGTTAGTTGGGATGACCTAGGTCAAATACCAGCAGTATTTCGCAAACTAGGAATTCAACTAGAACGAAGAGGTGATGACATCTACATTCCTGCTCACAAAGACGGATACGAAATACAAAATTATATTGATGGTTCCATATTAACTATTGCCGATGCACCATGGCCAGGAATGACTCCTGATTTGTTGAGCATCATTCTGGTAATGGCAACACAGGCTAGGGGAGAAGTAGTCATTCATCAAAAAATGTTCGAGAGCCGTTTGTTTTTCGTTGATAAGCTTTTAGATATGGGTGCCAAGGTTATTTTGTGTGACCCACATCGTGCAACAGTAATTGGACATGATTTTAAATCTACTTTGAAAGCCACAACTATGACCTCACCTGATATTCGCGCAGGGATTTCCTTATTAATTGCTGCTTTGTCTGCAAAAGGGACTTCAATCATTCATAATATCGAACAGATTGATCGTGGTTATGAGAATATTGATGAGCGTTTGAGAGCGATTGGAGCTAAGATTGAGCGGGTTTAACGGTCTTGTGCTTTCGTTAATGTTTTATTTCTGTTTTTATCAAATTTAAAATCTCCAAGATTCTGATACGTAAAGCCTCTGATTGCAGATTTGCACCTTTATTTAAAGTAACAGCGAGTCCAAGCATAGCTTCCAACTTTCTACTGGTTAATATTTCATTCAAGGGAGCACCTAGCTTTGAGGTTCCAATTTCTATTTTAAACGACTCCTCGTTATTATCTAATAACCAAAGATGTTTAGAATCGTTCATAAAACTATTATAGACATCTCTACCCAAGCCTAATTCTGATAGAATTAAACTAAATTGTCCATTTACATACTTATTCCATGTCACTTCAATTTCTCGGACACCTACTACATCTGACGACCAATTTGATAGCAAGCGTTTTAATCTGTGGTTACGAATTAGAATTAAATTGCCTGAACTCGTTAAGTCATTTTGTATAGGATCGTATGTTGGATCATGGAAAGCGTTAGCAATGTCTTTGACAAGACTGTCGCGAATAACTCCAACGGGTTGGTCAAAAGCCTTTAATAATTTAATTGCCGAATAAATTATCTTAACTCTCGTCGTCATTTTTTCTTCTAATTGCATGAGATTGGCTTGATAATCTTCTTGCAGTTGTTTGAGGACAACTTGTTCTTTTATTCGGTCCTTTCTTTGTTCATTCCAATTATTTAAGCTCAAAGCAATCAATATCCCAATAACCACAAGTATTATTTCTCCAATTGCATATTTAAAATACTTCCCAGTTTTGTTTTTTTCCATAAGGTCGTAGCGTATTTTTCTAAAGAATTTTATCATTGGTTAGCGGTTTGTCATAATGAAGCACAACAATTGTGTAAACGTACTAGAACGTTTACACGTCTATATTACGGAATATAGTAACTTGTAACTATATTTCTTTTTTATCACCTCTCAGTTAGTGCTTTTTGACTAACGTACCATCAGGGTATTTTGCAAATCGCCCTTTTTCCTTTTCGTGTACATGATCCGTTTGTTGCCAAGGCCATCCACCAAATTGTGTTAATCCGTAATCTTTCATGGTTGCTCTAATTTCCTCCTGAGTATTCATTACAAAAGGGCCGTGCTGCACTACAGGCTCATCAATAGGTTTGCCCTGCAACATCAAAAAGTGTGCAGATTTGCCGCCAACTTTGATTTCTATGTTTTCCGAAGCATCAAGTTCAATACCATAATTTGGGTTTATGGTCTGATCATCAATTTCAATTTCGGAACCCTCATAGAAATACAGGGTTCGATTTACTTCTGAATCAGCTTTAGGAAGGGTGTAGTTGCTATTGGCATCAATATGAATATTCCATATGGCTACTTCATTAGCATTATCTGCTGCCCAAGAATCTGGTGCTGGGTCTGATGCTTTTGTATTTTGATAATTGCCAGCAACGACTTTTACAGAAGCATTATCGGTTTTAATGATAGGAATATCTTCATGCCACAACATGGCAAAATGTGGATCTACAAATTTACTTTTCTTAGGAAGGTTCAACCATATCTGAAACAATTCTAAGGGGTTCTCTTCTTCCGTTTTTAGAAGAGGAAACATTTCGCAATGTTGAACGCCGCTACCTGCGGTCATCCATTGTACATCGCCTTCGCCAAATCTTCCAGCAGCGCCTAAAGAATCAGAATGGTCACAAAAACCTTTATTTACAATGGTTATGGTCTCAAACCCACGATGTGGATGAGAAGGAAAACCAGGAATAGTTTGCCCGTGATACATGCGCCAACCATCTTTGATGACAAAGTCGTTACCTAAGTTTCTACCTTCTAAAGAGGCAGCAGGACCCATGTCCTCATTTCCCTTTGGGTAATGATCTAAATGATACACGCAAAACAAAAATGGATCTTGTGTTTGCCAGGGAAAACCGAGCTGAAAAATATTTTTAACAGGATTGCTCATATATATGTATTGTATTATTTTGTTCTACCAATTTGGATTTAAACATACAAGCTAAAAAACCTTTTTAAGTATCACAAACTTTACATTTTGTTTTACGTAGGTTTCTTGGGTTTCGAACATTCCGATTTTTTTGTAGAAATCGGTTTTATCAACTCTTGCGTTACACCAAAGCGTATGAAAATCGTGTTCTTTCGCAAATTCAATGAGGTGCAAAAGTAGTTTTGAGCCATATCCCTTCCCTTGTACGCTTGTCTTGGTAGCGAACTTTCGAAACTGGGCAATACCAACTTCGGTTTGAAAAAGAGAAACAATGCTTACAAGCTCCTGGTTTACAAAGAGTCCAAAATGATTCCCATTTGAATCTTCGGGAAGTTTTATGAAGTCAAATGGCATGTTAGGCCACATCACTTCGTGTCGAAGGGGCCATGTCATTTCCGCAGCTATAGATTTAATTTCTAAAATCTCCTTGAGTTAAAATTCCTCTTGTGATTAAGTATTGGGCGGTTGCATAGGTACCCATTATAATAATATGAGATAGTGGAATAGCAAACATAAATTTGTTCACTGCTAGCATACTATCGGATAATACGAAGAAAAGTGCTCCTATGAAAACTAAGTTAAAACTTGATTTCGGTATGTTTCCCTTTCTTCGATATGCAGTAATTACCATCGCTAGTATTCCCAAAATGTACAGTATAACAGGTACTTTAAGTGCCCCTAAACTGTTTTTCATTATATAGAAAAGGAAGCCTCCGTATGAAAAAAGGAGTAGTGTAATCCACCAAAAATTTGATGGCGCTTTCGTATTCCATTTTTTAATGAAAGTCAAAATATATAGGATATGAGCAATTAGAAATGAAGCAAGACCTAAGGTAAAAAATAGGCTCGATCGTTCTTCAAAAAGTAAGAAAACATCCCCGAGAAGGGAGCAAAACAAAGCACCCAACATAAGATAAAATGTAGTGTTACGATTGCTTTTTGCAAGGATTATAAAATAAATCAAAAGCGAAAGTAAAAGCAACGGTTTACTGATTACTCTAAAATTTGAAAGAGTTTCAAAACCACATGTCAAATCGAAAAGAACTAAAAGTACATAGAACCACAAAAAAGAATTCTTTTTGAGTTGCATTGTCTTATTTCAAATACGTATTGTACCAATCACTATATCGTTCCAATCTATCTTTTTGAAAGCTTGGTCTTCGAATACCATGATGCTCATTGGGGTAAACTACTAGTTTTGTTTCTCTGCCTAGCGATTTCATACCTAAATACATTTGTTCAGAATTCATGATAGGGACATTCCAATCAACTGCGCCACCAATCCAAAGTGTAGGTGTAGTAATTTTTTCAACATCATTAAAAGGAGAGAGGCGTTCCCAAAGCTGCTTGTTTTCCCATGGCATTCCGAACTCTTTATTATACCATTTTACGTAATGATCATGACCAAAATTAGCTCTTACTATACCTAAGCTTGCCCCAGAAATTGCAGCTTTGAACCTTTCCGATTTTGTAATGATATAGTTAGTTAGAATGCCCCCATAAGACCACCCACCGACTCCCAATCGATTTTCATCAATATAACCTTGCGCTATCAAATGATCTACCCCTGCGATTACATCATCAAAATCTTTATTACCCCAATCAGCATAAATCGCTTTACAAAAATCTTCCCCATAACCTGTTGAGCCGCGTGGATTGACTAAGAGCACTACATACCCTTTAGATGCCAAATAAAAGGGGGTGGTGTTATCAAAATTATAAGAAAACTGGCTTTGAGGCCCACCATGTATCCATAAAATCAAGGGATATTTCTTTGACTTATCAAAAGATGTTGGTTTGACTGTAAATCCTTCAATTCCGGTACCATCCTTACTTTTAAATTGAACCTTTTCAAAACTGGGTAAATTAATGTTATTTATAATTGAATGGTTCGTTTTTGTCAAAACGCTTAACTCTTTGTTAGCGTACTTATAAATTTCGCCAGATTTTGTGCCGTAACTATGTAAAGTATAGATGTCAGTATTACCGATTGTATAATCTCTTAAGGTTAGTCTATCTTTTAACAGGCGTTTGAAAGACCTGCCATTGGTAGCAATTGATGCCAATTGTCTTTCACCGCTATCTTCTAAAACAAAAAGAATGGTTTTTCCATCTTTTGAGAATTTTGGTTTTGAAATATTCCTGTCAATTTCTTCGCTAAGTATTATTGCGGGTCCACCGCTGGAAGAAATAACGGCTAAGTGATCTGTGGCAAAAGGAACCGCCTCAGCGTTTATATTCGTAATGTAAGCAATGGTTTTTCCATCGGGACTCCAAGCTGGAGAGCTATCGGAGAGTGGATTTGTAGTGACTTGTTTTAACACCTTGCCTTTGTCTGATGTATCAGTGGAGACAATCCAAATATTGGAATCATAGCTTAAATCAGGATTTTCAGATCTATTACTCGCAAAAGCTATGGACTTGCCGTCAGGACTCCACACCGGTTGGCTATCATCAAAATCGCCAGTCGTTAGCTTTATGGCTATAGAATCACCTGGTGTATAAACGTATATATGGTTTCTTCTTCGGTCAAGGTAGCCCATATAATCTTCTTTAAAATGAATTCTGTCAATCACATGAGGCAAAGGCTTTTTATCGTCTTTGGTATCTTTTGTTAAATCAGAAGGTTTGGGGTCTTTTAGAAGTAATAACATTTTTTTGCCATCTGGCGACCATTTATAACCACTCACACCTTGTTTGGTTTTGGTTACTTGCTGTGCTTCACCACCTAATCTGTTCAAGTTCCAAACTTGAGTTTTTGCTTTTTCTCCTTTCGAGGCCATAAACGATAAGTATATCCCATCAGGACTCCATTGCGGATTGTTCGCAGAATATTCTTTAGAGGTCATTGCAATTGGGTCTCCTCCAGAGGTAGAAATCATCCAAATTTGAGAAGCCGATTTATCTTTCGCAGTATCTATTGCTGTGACTGTATAAGCAATCCATTTTTCATCGGGACTCAATTGTGGTCCTCCTACACGTTTCAAACTTTGAATGGTCTCAATCGAAAGTGCTTTTTTATTGACTTGAGAATTTGAATTAGAAATACCAAAACCATTGATTATTGCAAGTACGATATAGAAGTAATAGTGTTTCATGAGTGTTATCTGGATTATTTATTTAATACGTTTTTGATTTCAAGAATTGCTAATTTCCTCCAATTGGTGCTGGTCCATCAATCATAGGCTTATAGACTTCATCACCTTTTCGTATTTTGAATTCTTCCTTTACTTCATTCACAAGCTTAGGGTTATCGAATAAGTCAACAGCTGTCATTCCTAACGCTTTTGCCGCATAGACCATTCCTTTATGACCAATAGACATTCCTCCGCATGCTACAACCGCCCATGAGTGCCATGGTGTGTCTTTTGGTGCAACTGTTACTCCTAAATTGATGTTTGGAACGTTCCAACTTACGTCACCCACATCTGTAGAACCACCGCCAGGAGTTTCAAGTGTTTCACGCAATGGATTTATGGAGGCATCCATACCAACTTCTGGTTTGCCGGTTGCTTTTTGAATTGCTTTTCCAAAAGCTTCTTCTTCAGGTGTATAGGTCATTGGACCCAAAAGTTCTAAGTTTTTTTGCATAATAGCTCCACCAGAACGATTTACTAGAACTTCATAGATGCCAGAGACCAAAGAAATTTTATAATCTACATCCGCCATAATCGCTGCACCTTCAGCCATCGCTTTTACACGTTCGTAGGTAGGTAACATTTTTGAACGTTTCGGATCACGAACCCGAACCCATAGTTTTGCGTAATCAGGCACTACATTTACAACTTGACCACCATCTTGAATATGATAGTGAATTCGTGAGGAAGGCAAAATATGCTCCCTGTAGTAGTTGATTCCCGTAGTATAAAGTTCAAGCGCATCAGATGCTGAACGCCCGTTCCAAGGATCCATAGAGGCATGTGCTGCTTGTCCTTCAAATTCAACAATAAAATCGATAAGCGATAAACCGCTTTGCACGTCAGCTTCAATATCTGCACTAGGGTGCCAGCTTAGATTTACGTCTACGTCATCCCATAAACCGGCTTCAACCATCCAAACTTTAGCAAAGAACTTTTCTTCTGCAGGAGTGCCTAAAAACTTGATGGTACCTTTTAGTTTGCCAGCGTCCATTAATTCTTTGATTGCTATTGCTGCTCCTAAACTTGAAGTACCGAACATGTTATGACCACAACCGTGACCTGCCGCTCCTTCTTCGTAAGCTTCTTTTTCAGGTTGCGCTTTTTGTGATATCCCCGGAAGGGCATCAAATTCCCCCAAAATGCTGATAACAGGTTTCCCTGAGCCATAAGTTGCCGTAAATGCCGTTGGAATATTTGCCACGCCGCGTGTTACTTTGAGTCCGTTTTTCTCCGCATAATCCGCTAAAACTGCTGAAGATTGCGATTCATTAAAAGCAGTTTCTGCTAGTGCCCAGATGGAATCACTAATCCGAATTAGTTCCGCTTTGTGTTTTTCTACAGATGCGACAACAGCTTTTTTATTGCTGTTCATTTTTTGTGCGGTGACGGGTGCTGTAATTAGCAATAACAAAACTAGAAGGGTACATTTTTTCATCATAAAATTATTTATGTTAATTCTCGTGTAGAAGGGAATCTGTTTGAGTAGCAATTATATTTATCAGTTATGAGTTTAAAGGATTTCTCTATAAATACCTAAAGAAAATTAAGATTGCAATATGATAGCCAGTAGCAATCATATTGTTATTTTCTAAATATAGTAAAAACAGATTATGCGACTGCTTCTTTGTAGATTTTTAAACAGCGTTCGCGGGCCATTTTGTGGTCAACCATAGGAGTAGGGTAGGTTAGTTCTTGAATTTCGGGCACCCATTTTTGGATATACTCATGTTGTTTATCAAATTTTTCAATTTGTGTGGTAGGATTGAAAATACGAAAGTACGGTGCTGCATCAACGCCACTACCTGCTGCCCATTGCCAGTTGCCAACATTAGCACTTAAATCATAATCTAACAATTTTTCTGCGAAATACGTTTCTCCCCAGCGCCAATCTATTAAAAGGTGTTTACAAAGAAAACTTGCTACGAGCATACGCACTCGGTTGTGCATATAACCAGTTGTATTGAGCTCTCTCATTCCGGCATCTACTAGCGGGTATCCTGTTTGTCCGGTTTTCCATTTTTCGAACTCCGCTTCATTATTTCGCCATTCAATTCGGTCGTATTTTGCTCGAAAAGATGAATTAACTGTATGTGGGAAATGCCATAAAATCTGCATAAAAAACTCCCGCCAAATTAATTCACTCCAAAAAACTTCATTTTCTTCAGCGATGGCTTTTTTCATCATTTGCCGAACCGAAACTGTTCCGAAACGTAAATGGGGACCTAGTCTAGAAGTGCCATTCTTAATTGCGGGAAAGTTACGTGTCGCCTCATAGTTGTTAATCAATTCTGGGCTAGCCACATATTGTGGGACTTCTATTTCAGAATGAGAAAAGCCCATTTCTGCTAAAGTGATGTTTGGTAAATCAACATTCTTAATCACATTGTCTAAATGTGATTTAGAATCACTAATTGATAAATGACTTGCATTGAATTTACTTTTCCATTTGTTTTTAAAAGGAGTGTAAACGACATAAGGCTTGCCATCATCTTTTACAATTTCATCCTTTTCAAATATCACTTGGTCTTTTGAAGTATGAAATGAAATGTTTTTTGCCGCTAAAATTTGTTCTAAGGAGCTATCCCTTTCTTTTGCATAAGGTTCATAGTCACGATTTGTATAAACCGTTTGTACCTCATAGGATTGAAGTAAAGCATTAAACACATTTTCAGGATTTCCGTAGTAAAAAGCAATTGAACTAGAAAAATTAGCATTTAGCTCAGTACGCATTTTTTGAAGTTCATCAAAAATGAATGTTAGCCGAGCATCATCCTTTGGAAGTTTCTCTAATATTTGCTTATCGAAAATAAATATAGGAAGCACCAGGTGTTCTCCTTTCAAGGCTTCTAAAAAACCTACATTATCATCTAAACGTAAATCGCGTCGAAACCAGAAAATAGACACCTTTTTATTCATCTTAATTTACATTCAAAGTTGAAATCCCACCATCAACGCCCACGATTTGTCCGGTCATCCAAGTGCTTTTTTCTCCTAGTAAAAATATAGCAATATTTGCGATATCATCGGCTTCGCCTACACGCTTTAACGGATGTCTTTGTGACATCATTTCGCGTTTTCTATCATTACTTAATAAACGTGTTGCAAGTGGGGTATCAACCAATGAAGGTGCAACTACGTTTACTCTAATTTTCGGAGCATACTCAGCTGCCATCGACTTAGCAAAACCTTCAATAGCACCTTTCGCTGCTGCGACGCTGGTGTGAAAAGGCATTCCCGTGCCAACGGCAACCGTACTAAAAAACAGCATACTAGAACCCTCCGCCATTTTATGCATAATGGCTTTTACCACTTTTACCAAACTAAAAAAGTTCAATTGCATATCGTCTTGAATTGTTTCCAAACTCATCATTTTGAATGGTTTCAGGTTGATACTTCCAGGGCAGTAAGCGAAACCATGAATTTCTTCGGGTAGAGTAGTGGTATCCAAATCATCCGTTATAACATCAAAAGGTATATGGGTGACATTAAGATCATTCAAAGCATCAGCAGTTCTTGATGCTACAAATACATTGTGATTTTGATGTAATTGCGATGCGATAGATAAGCCTATACCGTAGGAACCACCTATTAATAAAATATTTTTTTTCATATTATATGGATGTTAATTGTAGTTTGTCAGGAACTCCAGGAATGCTTCCGTAGAGTTCTTGAAGTTTTTGTGACCTGTAGTTGAAAATTTGCAGTAGTTGTTTTTTTACAAGGATAGGCTGTGCTAATTGACCCAAAATTCCAAAGGGTATTTTGTAGTCAATAATATCTTCCATTTCAACACCACCATCAATAGCTTTTATAAAATGTTTATGATGCCATAGCTCATAAGGTCCGAAACGCTGTTCGTCGACAAAATATTCACCTTCTTTTACATGTGTTATTTCGGTTACCCATTTGGTCGTATACCCAGAAAAAGGCGAAACTTTATAATGAATGATTTGCCCGGGAAACATCGGGCGATCTCCCCCTGCTAGTATATCAAACTTCATATGATCTGGAGTAATGATTTTAAGATTTGCAGGATTCGATAAAAAAGCCCAAGCTTCTTGTTTTGTTACTGGAATAGATTGCGTGGAATGTAGCCGATATAATTTCATACCAAAGGTTTTAACAAAGATAGTATCATTTTTGTTTAATAAAAAGTTAATATGTTTAAACAAAAAAGAAAACACTTTTTGCAATTAAGTATGGTTTGTTAAAAAAACCTAGTTTACGGGTCATTTGGCGTTTAATTTAAGATAACCCAGTTCTATTTTGTAATTTTCCATTTCAAGTTTTATAATGAACATTAAACCAATACTTTACGGTCTATTTTTTGTTTCCACATTATTGTTTTCTCAAGAAAACGTAACGGTGTTGTCGCAGTTACCGGATACTATTTCAGAAACCTCTGGGCTGATCTTTCACAACGGAAAACTAATTACGCATAATGATTCAGGTAATACGCCACAGTTGTTCGAAATTGATACGACTACTTATGAGGTTACCAGAACGGTTACCATTTCGAATGTTGAAAATATAGACTGGGAAGACATAACCCAAGATGATCAATATATATATATAGGTGATTTTGGAAATAACGTAGGTGCTCGAACCAATTTGGGTATTTATAGAGTTTTAAAACAAGATTATAATCAATCAGATTCGGTAATAGCAGAGTTAATTAGTTTCAGCTACGAAGATCAAACTGACTTTACTAATAACGGAAACAGCGATTGGGATGCTGAGGCTTTTTTTGTACTCGATAATGAATTGATTATTCTAACCAAACAATGGCAAAGCGAGGGAACTGTAGCCTATGCTTTAACAAAAGATCCAGGAGATCAAGTGGCACGTAAAATTGATACGTATCAAGTAAATGGTTTGGTGACGGGGGCGAGTTTTAATCCAGAAAACGGAGTTTTAATTATTATCGGCTACTCATCTACTTTAATACCTTTTACGGTACGTGTAGACAATAGTACTTCTGCATCTATTTTCACCGACGCCCTTACACGAACGAATTTAAGCGTTGGTTTTGCTCAAGCCGAAAGCATTACTTACGTTGACAATAACACTTATTTTTTTACTTCTGAATTTTTTGAAAGAACGAATCCGTCCATAGTATTGAATGCACAACTTTTCAAGTTTGATTTAGTAGTACCTGAGCCTGAGCCTGAGCCAGAACCTGAGCCAGAACCTGAGCCAGAACCAAATCCTGAGAATAAAGAAATTCAAATTTTTCAGCGCCGGGGTTATGAGTTGGTAGAGTATAACTTAAATACTGAAGAACCTCTGATAGGAAGAGCCCTATACGACACTTCGGGTCGGCAACTATTTTATATTCTAGGTGCTAAAATAGACGAGGACTCTGTTGATCTATCTACTTTACAAAACTCCGTTTACTATCTTACCTTTTACTTTAACAACCGAACGGAGTCTATTCCATTTCTAAAATATTAGGTACATTATAATCTTTTATTTTAAGATTTCCTTAACAAATGCAGTAAAGGTTTATGTATAGTTTTGTGATACACAAAAAATAAACTAGTAAAATGAAAAAAATTACCTTATTCTTATTTGTGGTTTTGGCTTCAGTTTCTTTAGAAGCGCAAATCCAAACTCCAGCACCCAGCCCTTCATCAAAGTTGATGCAAACCGTGGGTCTTACTGATGTTACCGTGGATTATTCAAGACCGTCCATGCGAGGAAGAACTATTTTTGGAGATTTAGTGCCTTATGACAAACTATGGCGTACTGGTGCCAACGGAAATACCCTAATTACCTTCAGTACTGATGTGAAAATTGGAGGTCAAGATGTAAAGGCGGGTATGTATTCAATTTTCACAAAGCCGGGCGCAACTTCATGGGAAGTTTTCTTTTATACAGATACGCAAGGCGGAGGAACTCCAAGCGAGTGGGATGATACCAAAGTTGTAGCGAAAGTAAATGTTCCTGCTTATACTATGCCAGAGGGAGTTGTGATAGAATCTTTTACAATTACAATTGATGATCTTACTTCAAAATCTGCCAATCTTGGTTTGATGTGGTCAAATGTTTATGTAGCTGTAAGCTTTGAAGTACCAGCTGACGCTTCAGTAGAAGCTGATATCAAGAGAGTATTAGGCGGACCAAGTGCAGGAGATTATTATGCTGCAGCTACGTATTACTCTGCTGAAGGTAAAGACATTAACAAAGCTAAGGAATGGATGGACAAAGCTATGGCAATGACCGAAAAACCAGCGTTTTGGCAATTACGTCAACAATCGCTTATTCAAGCAAAAGCTGGAGATAAGAAAGGTGCAATAGCCACAGCCAAAAAATCTTTGGCTGCAGCAAAAGTTGCTAAAAATAATGATTATATAAAAATGAATATGGACTCTCTAAAAGAATGGGGGGGCATGTAAGTTTGATTTCTCATTAAAATAAAAGTCCTGATTGCGAGTATTCGTAATCAGGACTTTTTTATTTACTGTGTTTTTGCCAACAGTAACATATGTAGTACGTCTGTTGGTAACAATTCTGAATTATGAATGGCTTCAGTATCATTGTTGAAAATGTCAAGCCCTAATTTGGTCTTCTGATGTTCTTCGGATGTTTTCATCAGCTGTGATATCAACTCTTCAGAATCTTCATTCAACTTTTTAGCCGCTAATAGCCCAAATAAATGATCTGTTGAATTGGCATCTAAATGTTCCTTAGTATAAGATAAGATTCCCTTTAAGATGTTGTTTCTTTTCTCAGTTTCCCCAAGTTTTTCTTGCATACCTGCTATGAAAAAATCAATACCTCTTTCATCAGGAGTAAAAGGTTTACCGACGCCAATATTTTCAGGCCATTGTTTTGCTTTTTCTAATATAGAAAGTGCTTTTTGGTATTTATTTTTATTTATGTAATCTAAAGCAACTCCTAAATGAGCTCTTTCATAAATATCACGACTTTCACTAGCATGCTCATAAGGCAAGACTTGAACAGTTTTTAAAACCTTCAAAACTTCATTAAAACGTTGCGTATTTAAAAGTGACTTGGCATGTGCAAGACCGATGTTGTAGTTAGTTGTGTATTTTTTATATGCTTTCTTCGATAGGGAGTATGCGGTTTCAAAATCACCCAAACCCTGGTGTAATAAGATGTTTTCCTCCCAAATTTTCCAGTCATTAGGGTTTAATTTTAAGGCCTTATTCAAGTCAGCAGCTGCGGCAGGAAGTTCAAAATTCCCTTTGGTTAAATCTGACATTTTCGCTCGAAATCTATAAAAGACGTTGTCGTTCGGTGTATCACCTAAATTTTTTAGAATTGCAAGTCCCTTGCCTTTTAGACCTACAGCCAAATAATTTTGGGCGAGGTAGTATTTGAGTTTCCAACTTTCGTCTTGGTTAACGGCCCATTCTAAAACGGGAATAGTTTCTCTACGATACGGGAATACAAAGCTAACTGGCGAACTAAGTACCCTAGCTAATAACCTGCTACTTTCTTCGGGCTTAGTGTCTTTATGTAAATACGATTTATAAAGCTCATTTTTGGCACTTCTTTTTCCGCTCAAGAGCGATAATAATGCCTCTGCGTCAAAGCCTAACTCTTTATAGCGCAATGCAATAGCTAAGGCTGATTCTTGCTGAAACTCATTTTTAATATTCTCAATGACCTTTACATCGCTAGAATCTTTGTAATTGTTCATTCGAGCTGCTTCCATTGCTACCAAGTGATTTGCAGGGTCTATTTTTGATAAGGCATCTTTCTGTTCTGCAAACCCTACGTTGTCTTTAATCAATCGGTGCAATACTAGAAGAACTTCTCTAGCATTTACATTAAAGGTGTTGAAGTCTAGCGCTTTGTTAGCATAGGTTTTTGCACGTTTAAATTTTCTGTCTGCTAAATATATCTCGGCCATTTGTGCATAAGCTACCGATCTATATTTGATGTCACGAGCTGCCCAACCTAATGATTCTAATGCATTTATGATATCTTGGTTCGCGCGATATGAAATGCCCGCAATATAATTTGCACCAAAGTTATAGGTGTCCATTTGTAAAACGGAATTTGCATGTGTTAAAGCCACATCGTAGTTGGTTCTTCTGTATTCAAGTTCCGCCAGTTTTATTAATCCTGCCTGATGAGATGGGTCTAAGTGCGTCAGTTCTGTTAGCTTCTGATGTGCTAGTTCGAATTCTCTGTACTCTAATGCTTCACATCCTGCAAAAAATAGCTGTTCGCTTTTTGAGACTTCTAAATTTTTGTCAGGATAAAAGGGTCTTTTAATTAGATTTGCTTCTGGGTCATTTGAATAGGACAACTCTGTTCCATCTAAATAAACCTCTATTTTACCATCCTCACTAGCAGGAATTTTTTTAGTCAAAACTTCCATGGGTTTGAGGGACACGTTGTGAATACTGGTTTCTCCATTTATAACAACCCGTAGTTCTGTATTTAATGTTTGTAACGCATTAATACCAATTGTGGTTTGTCCGTTTTCTGATTCTACATTTAGAACACCATGTTCAGAAGCATCTTCCATGCCACCAATTTCTTTGATGGGAAACCAAATTTCACTCCAACGATCCATCATATATGGATCAAAACCAACTTGACTGATAGGGTTTGTCGCCCCAGAAGAATATTGATCAAAAAGACGACCTGCTTGAAATTCAATGTATTGCCCGTCGGTGTCTGTTAATAAATCTTCCCAAATACCACCTGAGCGTGATAAGGCCCAGAGCCATAATTTCTGACCTGGCATTTCTTCATATGGCGCCCATTGCCCGAAACCAAAGTTGCGGTCGTGGTAATATCCCCCGAAAAAATCATTGTATTCACCCACAATGTGATACGATTTTGCAGGCCCGAAATCATTGTTCTTGAACATCGCTAGATTTCTACCTTTTTCATCAATCGGCCATGGGTGAGCATCGCCATTATGTTCTACATAAGCATTGCCCGGAATAAAAAACTCAAGATCATCAGTAGCTACAGCAGCTGCCGTCATCCAATTATAGTATGATTCAGTTAGGGGGGAGGCATTGTACCAAGAGGCGTTGGTTTCAAAATAGGCTTTATCATTTTCTAAGCGTATTTCTACGGTCCATCTTGTGTTTGATGGTAAATCAGTATTACTTACAATGCAGCTGACACTACCATCTTCATTAGTTTGTGTTTTGTAATCAACCGCCGTAGCTGTTGCAGGATGGTGACCAATGATACCAAAGTTGAATTCTATTCCTCCTGATGTCCACGGACCTCGCATGGCAATATTTCGAAATTTAATGACTTCGTTTTTGTAGAGAAATTCTTCACCGGTACTTTTTTCAATAGCTCCCCAAACTTTACCGCCAATTTCTGGTAAAACCATTACTTTGACATAATCGTTTTCAAGGGTTACCACCTTCCAATCTTTACTTCTAGGAGTATGCTCGTAATCTTCAAATTTGAAATACGGATATATTTTCGGGTTTTCTGCCAAAATAGGAACGGGGTTTCCTTTGCCAAAATCGTATGTAGGTAAGGCAACTATTTCTTCTTTAATACTTATTTGGGAATTTACAATGTTGCAAATAAGGAATAGACATAGAATAAATACCTTTTTCATGAACTATTGATTTTGTAATTTATACAATAACAAAGGGCCGTTATTTTGGGTTACTGCTAAATGAATATCATCATTAGCAATTTTTAAAACCTTGGCATCACGTACTTGACCCATAATATTCATACCTGTTTCAGACTTGTCAACAACAGAAAATTGACCCATACCATTGTTCTTTAAAATTAACCCATGGTTGGCGTCATAACGACCGAACCTTGACCGAGTATCGAAAAAATTACCGAAAAGAAGTAGATCTTGGTCTTTATCATTGTCAATATCAAAAGGCACAATGCTATAGATAGGGGCGAACTGAGCCTCATTAGGTAGAGCTTCAATATCGAACTGACCATTACCGTTGTTTCTTAAAACTACACTCTTGAAAAGACGAGCTTCGAGTTTAATGGCATCTTCCAATTCGTCATCACCGAAAATGTCGGTAATAGATTGAGTTGCGTAATCACTATAATTGATATATTTCCCTTTTATAAAATTCAACTGATCAGATAAATCATCTTTTGAAAAAATAGGGTAGTTCTTTCCCTCTAAATATGTACAAAGTATAGGGTCAATAGATCCATTGTTGTCAAAATCTTTTGCGAATAAGGTTGCAGGGTTTTTATACGATGCTTTCATTTGAGAATTTTCACCGAAATTGCCTGCAATAAAATCGATGTCACCGTCACCGTCAATATCAGCAGCTTCAATGGTGTTCCACCAACCTGTTGATTTAAGAGGATCTTGAATAGCCTTAGTTTCGGTAAGTTTTCCGCTTTGATTGAGAAAGAAACGAACAGGCATGAATTCACCGACTACGATGAGATCTTGTAAACCATCGAGATTGATATCCCTCCAAACGGCATCCGTAACCATACCCATATTAGCGTTTTTACCAAGAATATCATTAGAGGCGTCAGTAAATTTCCCTTTGCCATTATTAATGTATATTTTACTGGATGGGGCCTTTGGATATTGCCCAGGTACCATCCGCCCACCAACGAATAAGTCTATATCTCCATCGTTATCAAAATCTTCAGGAACCACGCATGAAGTGCTAATTCTATCCCCTGGCAATAAATTATTCCTCTTTGAAAATGCTCCATTCCCGAGGTTTATATAAAGTCTGTCTTCATAATTCTCATGACCATCTTCTTCTTCATTGCTACCACTCGTCACGTATAAATCAGGTTTTGAATCTCCATTTGCATCAAAAAATACGGCCCCTATATCTTCGTACTGAGCGTCCTTTGAAAAAGAAAAAGCGAGTTTGTAATCACCACTACGCTTCTGAATGTATAAACTCCCTGCTTGATTTTTGGCCCCGCCAATATAAACATCAGTAAGACCGTCAGCATTTACGTCCGCAATAGCCAAGCTAGGGCCTTGCGTGGAGAGCTTATTTGGTAAGAGAGATTCTCTATCGAAATCATTGAAATTGTCTTCTTTATGTTCGTAGCTAGACAAGCCTTCAGTAGTAATGTCTGCAAAAATAGTTTTGACACTAGGCTTTGATTTATCAGTATCCTTAACTAATGCGCTACTTTGTTCAAGAACTAGGGTTTGGTTTGCCTCAACATTAGTTTGGATGTGTATGCTACCATCAGGCCAAATAACCTTAATCTCATCAATACTACTTTTAGCCCCTATGCCGAAAATAAGAGAGGGGTCAACAGAAGATTGAAATCCTCTTACTGGATAGAGTTCTTGGTATAAGTTCACCGTATCAAGCTTTATAATGACCTTCGACCCAATAGCATTAGTGTTTTTGCCAGCACCTTTTAACTGTAGTTTTATGTAGTGATTTTTTGTGCGTATTTCCCCGTTGTTTCGATAGATAAATGCCTCTTGATCCGTATTGTTAACAATCAAATCTAAATCGCCATCATTGTCTAAATCAGCATAAGCAGCACCGTTAGATAGTGAAGCACCGCCTAAACCCCAGTCGATTGTGCTTTTTGCAAAGGTTAGATTGCCATTATTCTTATAGATATAGTTTGGTTCATTAATCGATGGCATATTTTCAAGAAGATCCTTAACTGCGGGTTCTGTGCCCTTATCCATTTCTTCAAGCCGTTTTTGAACTGCATAGTTCATAAAATCCATATTGGTGTAATCTCGTTTGACCCCATTGGTTACAAAAAGGTCTTTGAATCCGTCATTGTCAAAATCTGCCAAAAGAGGCGACCAGCTCCAATCCGTTGAATGCACGCCTGCGAATTGACCTATTTCTGAAAAAGAATCACCTTGGTTCAAATGCAACATATTTCGCATGTACTGGTGATGAAAGCCACCATCGACTAAGAATTTATATTTGGCGTAATTATCGGGCCCTAACACCATTTTTTGTCTAAAATTTCCTTCGGGAAGCATATCAACTGTAATGATATCTGGTTTTGCATCATTGTTGATGTCAGCGATATCAGCACCCATCGAGAAGTGCGACGTATGACCCATATAGTTTTTTAGACTCTCCGTAAAAGTACCATCTCCATTATTTAGGTATAGAAAATCGTGTTCATGAAAGTCATTTGATACGTAAATGTCTGGCCATTGGTCATTATTAATGTCGCTAATTTTGGCACTTAATCCAAAACCCAAAACACTTGAGATGATGCCTGCTTGATCACTTATATCTGTAAATTTTCCATTATCATTTCGATAAAGCTTATCAGCAAGATCTGGAATCATTTTTTCGCGCAATTTTTGGGAAGTGGTTCTAAAACTAGAGTAGGGTTGAATTGAATGATTAACTAAGAAAACATCTAAATCTCCGTCACGGTCAAAATCAAAAAATGTACCTTCTGTAGAGTAGCCTGAATCGTCTAAACCATATTCTTTTGATTTATCGGTAAAAGTCAAATCGCCATTATTAATGAATAAGACATTTCTTCTTTTTTCAGGGTCATCCGTTGCTGATCTGCATACATATATATCGAGATAACCATCACCATTGACGTCGGCCATCGAAGTTCCGGTATTCCATAAGCCTGCGGCGAAAACGCCGGCATCTTTTGCTATTTCCTTAAATTTGAAATTGCCTTGGTTGATATATAGTCTACTACCTACCATGCTACCCGTAAAATAAAGATCTACTAGCCCGTCATTGTTAACATCACCGGCAGCTACGCCACCACCATTATAAATGTTTCCATAGGTTAAAATGTTAAATTCATCGGTCTCCGTAACTAAGTTTTTGAACTTTATGCCTGTTTTAGAACTAGGCATTTTGGAAAACAATTTGGTATCGTCAATTTTACTACAGGATACTATCAGTAGTATTGTAATACTAAATAAAAGGGAGGTTCTGGTTGCTTTCATGAAACTAATCAATTATACGATTTAATAGCTCAAATTATGAAAAATGGTTTTAATATGGACAGAAAGAAATAAAAAAAACCTGTAGTATTTAACACTACAGGTTTTTCGTTAAGAAATTTTATTTTAGAAATTCGAACCGCCGGTATCCCACCAGAGTCTTGTTCCTATTTCATCAGGTCCTCCTAATTTTGAAGTAGCGTCAGCAACGCCAGCAGCGTTATTTTCACGCTCACCATTGACAAAAGTCATACGTCTTAAGAAATCATCAGAAGCAATAACACCCCAGTCAGAGTTACTATCATTTTGATAGTTGTATGGAAGTTTCGGATATCCAGTACGTCTGTGATCCACCCATGCTTCCATAGAATCTGTGTAACCAGCTATCCACTTTTGAGTAATTATTTTTTCCAATTTGATCTCATTATCTGCTGCTTCATCCCATGCTACAGTATTAGAAATCCTACTTACAAAATCATTAACATCTCCTACAGATGCTGGATCGTCATAGTCAAAAGGAATGTCTGTGTCATTTGCCAAATAACCCTCAGCACCGCCGGCGCCCCAAAGTTCAAAAGAGGCACGAACTCCAAGATCATAAAGCGTTCCTGCATCTCCAGCACCTGCCCAACCACGTAAAGCAGCTTCTGCTAACAAGAAATGTACTTCGTCCGTACTCATAAATTTACGTTGAGTTACTGTACCAGGATTGTTAAAGTCTGTATTAATTGTAGAAAATGGTATACGAAGGTCTTTAGCAACTAAATCAGCCCCATTTCTAATTCCTTTATATGGGAAATTAGGATGATCAGCTACCAACGAAGCATCTGCAACGGGTGCAAAAAATGCACTTACCCTTGGATCTTGGTATCCGCCCAAAATAGACTCCATTGATGCACTCATTCGGGTATCATTCCATTCAAAGCAAATGACCGCTGGATGGTATTTTTGACCATATCCGTTGATATAAAAATTGTCACCATTGGTTGTGATTAAACCAGCAGGATCATTAATTGCTTTTTCACCTTCAGTTTTAGCTAAAGCTGGATCTGCTTGAGCAATACGAATAGCCAAACGAAGTCTCATAGAATTAGCTAGTCTTGCCCATTTGGCTAAATCACCGCCATAACTTGCATCAAATGCTGCGATGTCAGTCTTACCGGCATTTGCCATAAACACCCCGATAATACGGTCAAGATCAGTAAACAAAGTGCGGTATAATTTGTCTTCGCTATCATATTCTCCAGTTTTACCTAAACCAAACTCGGAATAAACAACTGGACCATAATAAACGGTCACACGCTGTATGGAAAGAACTTTAATCAAATTGGCCCATTCAACAAAAATTTGATTATCGTTAGCTGTCGCGATATCAATGACCTGATTTGCTGGAGACATAACATTACTATATTGAATGTTCCAAAAACGGTTCCAACGTAAATAATACGTTGTGTTGTTTACACCACCTACAAAAGGAGTAGGAGTAGCCAAATGCCTCGCAAAAGATTCATTTGTCAAATTGTGATCAATCTGAATACCATAAAGATTTTTCAACATGTTTGGAAAAAAGGCACCAACATCGTTAAAATCTTGCTCTAATGATGCTCCTGTAATTTGGTAGGGATCAGTATTAATCTCTTCGAAATCTTCGGTACAAGCCCCTAGGACCAGTACCAATGAAATTGCATATAAAATTTTTTTCATATCTTTTTTTTTTAAAATGTTACTGATAAATTAACTCCGTAGTTACGAGTGGAAGGAAGATTAAAGTTATCTAACCCTACAGCATTTCGATTGGTACTCATCGCTAATTCTGGATCAAATGGAGCATCGTTATACAAAAACAACAAATTGTTGCCAATAAAGGATAGTGATGCAGCTTTTACAAATGGTAAGTTAATCTTTTCCATATCAAAATTGTAAGATACAGAAAGTTGCGCTAACCTTACATTGGTTCTATCGTAAACATACGCCTCACCAACACCATTACGATCTCCTAAGAAGCGAAACCAGGTTTCTGGATCAACACTTGTTACAGCCGCTCCAGAGGATTCAACTACGCCATCAACGGGCACACTACCAACATCACGCGCATCAGCAGTTCTTTGCGAAGTACCAGATCCATCTAGAATTGATTCAGTCTGACTAAAGACTTTGCCCCCAAATACACCGTTGATTAAAGCACTTACAGAAATGGGGCCCAAATTAACTGAGTTGTTCCATCCCAATGTGAAGTCAGGATCTAAATTACCGATAAGTTCGCTTTCTGTTGTTCTTAAGGGTCTTCCGTTATCATCAAAAAGAATCCTTCCATCGTCAGCTCTTCTAAATTTCAGCACGTAAAGATCATTAAATCGTCCTCCTTCCGCTAGGCGTACACTATAGCCTTCAGAAGATCCAAGATTTATTATTCGATCATCATCAGGTCCTATATCTACAATTTCACTTCTATTTCGAGTGTAGTTAAGTGTGGTATTCCACTCTATCTTATCATTTCTGATGGGCGCTGCTGTCAATGAAATTTCAACACCTTTGTTTACGATTTCACCCGCATTAATGAACTTTTGGGTATACCTACCTTGTGATTCTGGATCGGAAGCTTGTATTGGAACTGGTACAAATTGATCTTCACTTTTAATATTATAGTATGTAAAATCAATACCAAGTCTGTTACCAAAGAAACGCCAATCAGCCCCAAACTCCGTACTTGTTATGATCTCTGGTTTGGCATCGGTAAATGGCAGGTTAAGTACTCTACTTAAGCCTCCGACTGGATCAGTAATTCTGTTCGATGGATTGATACGATTAAATGGAACCTCGTTGGCAACTTTAGTATTTGAAAACCTAAACTTACCAAGGCTAACTGCATCACCAAAATCGAACATCTCACTTACAAGAGCGGTAAGACCTATGGAAGGATAAAAATACGAATCGTTACCTGTTAGTGCTAAGGTAGAGGCCCAATCGTTTCTTCCACCGATATCTAAAAAGAGCATATCTTTAAAACCTATGGTCGCATTAGCAAACAATCCTTGCTTTACAATTTCGCCGTTAGTAACTGAAGTTACTGGAGTTTGTGTCAAGTCTAGGTTATGAAAAAAGAATTCATTAGGGTAAATCAAACCATTACCACTACTGGCACTGACCCGAACCCCAGTACCATAATCGGTTTTTTGGTAACTACCTCCAACAAGAGCAGTAAGGCTAAAATCTTCACCTAGCTTCGAATCATACGATAGAATTGCATCAGTATATATTAATTTGTCTTCATACTTATTATATCCCCATGATCCGTTAGGGTGTACATTGGTAGAGTTAGAGGTTGCAGCATGCTGCTGTTCTCTTGTCACATTTCCATAATCATAATTACCCCTGACCTGAAGATTCAACTTTTCTGCCATTTGATAATTTAATGAAAGACTAGCAATTACCCTTTGATTATCTTGTGTTCTAGGTTGGTTTTCGATAATCCAATACGGATTTGATTGATGGTGATCACTAACAAACCAGTTTTGTGCCCATAGATTACGGGAAGGGTCAAAGACTTCAAAATTAATTCTATCAGAATTAAAATTACGTTCACGTGGGTACTGGTATAGACCAGTAATCGGATTCAAGTAGTAACCAGAAGGAAGTCTGTTCTTAGAATTTTCTAAAGATAAAATCACATTAGAACTTATTGTTAGTTTATCCTTCAATAATTTGGTTGATTGTTTTAGTGAGATATTATTTCTAGAATACGTATTATTTGGCGTGATACCAGTAGCTGAAGTATTCGAATAAGAAAAATAGGCAGTAGTTTTATCATTACCACCACTTATGGATAACGAATTGATTACATTTTGACCCGTTTGAAAGAAGTCTTCTACGTAGCTATCGTCATAATCTCCAGGAGTTGTTGACCAACTTTCTTTAGCCCCATTTATTGCGCCATATTTGAATTGCAAATCTGGAAGCTCAATGATGCTTTCAAAAGTAATACCTGTATTAAAGGATACAGTCGTCTTACCAGCTTTACCTTGTTTGGTAGTAATAAGAATCACACCGTTGGCACCGGCACTACCATAAAGCATCGCTGCATTGGCTCCACGAAGTACACTAATACTTGCGATATCATCGGGATTCAAAGCAGACAAACCATCACCTGAATCGGTACCACCCCACATTCCGGGCTGTCCACTTCGGTTATTGGCCAATGGAATACCATCGATTACGAATAATGGAGTACTGTCACCACTAAGTGATTTATTACCTCTTAGTACTACTTTGGTAGAACCACCTGCACCAGAACTACTTTTTTTAATTTCTACACCAGCGGTCTTTCCATTAATACTATTAAGGAAGTTAACGTCTCGTGTTTTGGTAATTTCATCTGCCGAAACGGTTTGTTGTGCGTACGTAAGCGTCTTTTCTTTACGTTTAATACCAAGGGCAGTCACAACAACTTCATCAAGTTGGCTTGCGTCTTCCGCCATATTTACGTTAAGAGTGTTAGATGACCCAACAGTTAAAGTCTGTGAGGTAGTACCTAAATAAGAAAATACTAAGGTGCCACCTTCGGCAACTTCTATAGTATAATTCCCATCAAAATCAGTTTGCGTACCATTGGTAGTTCCTTGCACCAGCACATTCACCCCAGGTAGAGCCGTGTTGTCTGATGCCGCGGTAACATTACCGGATACAGTTTTTGTTTGCGCCATTAAAGGGTATGTCCCTAAAACTAGCACAATAAATACGAGCAGTTTTTTAATCATAATGTTGAGTTTTGATAATGTTAGTTTATTTAACATTGAGTTAACATTCCGTGAAAGTAAACTTTTTTTTTAAAATAAACACACAAAATTTTTAAATGTGTTCGAGCACATGAATTTTTCGAAAACGTTATAGTATAGGTTGTAGTAATTAGATTAAAGATTTTTGAAAAATTTTCCGACAGCATTTGCATATAAAAAGGTCAATCCAAATAATATTTTACATTTTCTGGGGTAATAATGTCAATAGGTAATAAATTCTTGGATGGTATAGGTTTTCCAAAAAGAAAATGTTCCGCAAGATACCCAACACCTAAATAGGCCTGCCTTTTCGGCTTCTGATGGATTAGAAAGTCAATAGCGCCATTTTGTAAGTGACCAATATTTTCTTCTAATAGATCATAACCAACAATGACCAAACCTTTTGCCAAATCTTCAATTGCATCTAAAAAAAGGTAAGCTTTTGAATTCGTAACAAAAACAGCTGAAATTTCTTTATTAGATTTCACTAATTCGATACTATTTGTTTGAAAAGTAACGTTGTCTGAAGTATTTAAGCTATGGCTCTCGATTTTTGGTGATTTTTGTTTTTCATCAAAGTATGCCTTGAACCCATCTTCTTTTAGCTTCATATGAGCCTCTTTATCTATGTGAAGAATTATTATATTGGCGGACTTTCGCACCATTTTGTCAATTAAACTAGCTGCAACTCTGCCGCTTTGAAATAGATCTTGACCAATAAAATTTTTGGTATTGAAAGCATTGATATAATTGTTGAATAAGGCTACTGAAACATTTTCTTCTTGACATTTGTCGAAAATAGAAAGTGCTTCTTTTTGAAAAAGAGGAGCCATTAATAGTACATCTGGCTTTGTCAATAGTGCTTCTTGAGATTTTTCACTAAATGAATTGCTATCTGTGGGATTGTAATAAAACCGAGTGACTTGAACGCCAAAAGGTTCAAATTCTTTAGCCGCTTTTTTAATTCCTTGAACTGCTGGTGTCCAATAAGCGTCTTGTTTAGGGTCGGGCAGAATGACGCATATGTTATAAATTTTATTATTTTTTAAATTTCTGGCTATTGGATTAGGCTGGTAATCTATATCTTTTAAAACCTTTTCAACGCTCTTTTGCGCTTTTTCAGAAACTCTTCCACGCCCATGCAGTACCCTATCAACTGTACCTTTGGAGACTCCAGACAATTCTGCAATATCTTTTATGGTATATTTTTTATCCATTTATTGTTAATGGATGAGGTAATCATGAACTCAGGGCTTCTCATTCTTAGCTTTTCTCCACGGGATGCTGCCGGACTTTTGGATGTGTTT
>RCNE010000376.1_pt1 | contig 36835 bp, 33 predicted proteins | sample 2041361 | NCBI WGS metagenome assembly RCNE01 (sample SAMN09708229, study PRJNA481090) | Marine sediment metagenome, whole genome shotgun sequencing project. | reverse complement strand
CATATGCGTCGAGATCCACCACCGTCTTCTTCCACACCGTGGCGCCCGCGCCGAGGTCGTCGCACCAGCCGTCGAGGCCGTTGAGCCCGCTTGTCGGCCCATCGTACGGGTCGGTCAGCATGGCCAGATTCGGCAGCGGCGTCCAACTGGAGCCTCCGTCGGTGCTGATCTCGACATCGCCCCCGTCATAACAGCCGCTGCTCCTGTCCTCCATCAGCTGCCAGTTCCAGAACTGGAGAGTCAGCGGACTGACGCCCGTGGGCAGGCTGACATCAGGCGAGTCCAGCCGCTGGTCGCTCGTGGTGGGCGGGTCGACCACGTAGTACGAGGTCGTCCCGCTGTACGACCGGGCGCTCGACAGGGACCAGGTATTGCCGCTGCCGCCGGTGCCGAGGGCCCAGCCCGGTCCACCGGTCTCGAGGTCATCGAAGAAGAGCACCGATGGGACCGTGCCGAAACCGCAGTCGCCGGGCAGAGCCTCTGTGAAGAAAGAGAACACCGTCGAGTAGTCGCTGGATCCGCAGGTATTGAAAGTCCCTACTCTCCAGAAGTACTCAATGTTGGACTCGAGATCGGCTGAAGGTGTGAACCCGTTATCGCTGATCCCCGACTCGTCGACGATCACATTCGAGAAACCGGCATCGGTTGCGACCTGGAGGCGGTAGGTCTCCGCCTGGGCAGCGGATGTCCAGCTGAAGACCGGTCGGATCGATTGGTTAAGAGAGGCGTCGGCCGGCGCCACGAGGTCCGCCGCTCCCGGGTTGGCGTTGAAGAGAAGGAGAGTGACGCCGGTGTCGTGGACGATGGTGCTTGGCGCGGATGTGCCGGTGATGGTGATCTGATGAGTACCCGGTGCTGCGCCGGCGGTACCGCTGACGGTCAGGGTGCTGGTGGCGGGTGGCGTCACCGGGTTCGGAACAAAACCGGCGGTCGCCCCGGCGGGAACCCCGCCCGCACTGAGTGTGACCAGTTCAGCGAAGCTCTGGAATTGGAGCAGGTTGACGGCGAAGACCGCGTTGTCCGGGCTGCACACGCTGATGGTGTTCGGATTGGCGGTCAAAAGGAAATCGGTGCTGATGGGGACGGGGTCGGAAAAGACATCCGGATCGTTGTGACCGTTCATTATATTTCGGTCATCGGCCCACTGGGTCACGGCATGGGTCGCCGTCTGGATGTGGGTGTCGTAGTCGCCGTGATAGCAGGTGGCGAGGCTGGAATCGAGATGGATGGGTGTCGAGACATCCGAGAGGCGCTGATTCGGTCCCCAGGTCAGGCCACCGTCGAAGGAGAACGCCTGATAGTAGTCGACCATGCTGTTGGTCGGATCGAGCCGCCGGTCATACCAGGTCGCTGAAACAATGTTGCCGGCGCCCACCGACAATGTCGGAAAAAACTGGTCGCTGGTACTGGTGTCGTCATGCAACCTGATCTCGGGGCCCCAGGTGGCGCCGCTGTCGGCCGAACGCCGGTAGAACGAGTCGCAGTCATCACCACCACCCGGGCCGTAGCTGTACACCGTGTGGAGGACGCCATCCGGCCCGACCACCACCTGCGGTGAAGGAAGATAGCGAATATTGCCCTTGAGCGCTGCGCGACCGCAGTTTCCCGAGGCCACCGAGTTCTCCGGCGACGCCTTGTCGGCGGCCGGACTCGTGATCGCGCTGTAGCTCACCCCGCCATCGGTGGATCGCGCGAATTCCATGGTCACGGTCGATCCGCCGAACTTGACCCATCCAACAAAGACATCGCCGTTGGGCGCCACCGCCGGCCACGACCCCTGGACCCCCGAGGTCGCGCTGATCGCCTGGCTGTTGGTCCACGTGACACCGGCATCAGCCGAACTGAGAGCCCAGATCCTGCTGTCCGCCGTGAAGTTGGTGAAGACCATGTAGAGCCGACCGTAGAACGGGCTGGCCGGGTTGTTATCGACAGCCAAGAGCTCCTTGTCGTCCGAGGACCCGGTGTGCATCATGCCCACCCATTGGAAGCTCTGACAGTCATCGTTGGACTTCCACAAACCCAGGCCGGCATCATGCAGGGCGCCGAAGTAGAAGTGGCCGTCCTCCCGTCGCCAGACGATGGCCGGGTCACCGCCACTGCCGGTCCCGAGCGCACCCTGGTCGACAAAGGTCGCCCCGTTGTCGGTTGAACGGGAAAAACCGGTGAACCCCGCACCACTCACAAAGTAGTGAACGCTGTCGTTGTAGCCGGCGCACACCGTCCCGGTGACCTCGTTGACGGCCATGGACGTCTCGCTCTGGGTCGTTGACGTTCCCGAATCGCCGCTCGGGTCGTTGACCGCCACATCCGGACCGTCATCGGCGCCCGGGCCCACGTCCATCGCCGGCTCCTGATGCACCTGACCAAGCTCGTCGGTGCGATCGCACGCCACCAGGAGCTTGAAGAGCAGACCATCCATCAGTGCCCGCTTCTCGGGATCATCGAGCAAGCCGCACGCCTCGGGCAGCGATTTTTCGGTCACGTCCTCAGCCTGGACCGGAGAGATCCCGGCCGCCAGGGTTCCGAGGAGGACAAAAAACAGGACATGAGCCACAGTGAGATCTCGACCGAGCACATTGGACATTTGATACCTCTTCCCGAAAGTGGGCTTTACGCTGAAGTTGATCAAACGCAGCGTAATCCGGGTGATTCTATACCGGCACGCACCAGGATCCGCCACCGTACCGTCAGTCTCAACCGATCTCAATTCGGATCGGTGTTCCTCTCAACCCGGAGGATCCGTCCCTCTTCAATTGGGCCATCGACAAACGAGTGAAGCAGAGGTATCTTTTAGTATCAAGATTGCGCACTGGGTTTATGCAATTTCTCAATTGAACAAGCGATTTATTGAACAAAAATAGGGAGTCCGGTATGAAATTGAATCGGCCGTGGTTCGTCGTCGCATGTGCATTCTTCGCAATGTGGTTTTCCGGTCAGCCGACCCTCGCCTACGAGCTCAGGGGCTGGGGAAATGACGGCTCCTACCTGGTGCTGACAAACCTGCCCCCCGGCAGCGATTTCGTCGACATTGCCGCCGGGGACGAGCAGGGCGTCGCCCTCAAGTCCGACGGCTCCGTCGTCGCATGGGGAAATAATTATCACGGACAGGCGACTGTGCCGGCGACTCTCGGAACGTGTATCGCCGTCGGCGCCGGGGAGGACACCTCATACGCGATCAAGACCGACGGGACGATCGAAGGTTGGGGCTACGACTATAACAATCTGATAACCGACATCCCGGCCGGAACCTATACCGCAGTGAACTGTGGCGAGTACGCCGCCGTAGCCCTCGCGACGAACGGTTCCATCGTCGCCTGGGGCAGTGACTCCTATGGACAGATTACGAATGTACCCTCGGGCACCGATTTCGTTGCTGTCTCCGCCGGCGACCAACACGCCGTGGCGCTCCGCTCCGACGGCTCGGTCGTCAGCTGGGGCTATCCGTTAGGCACCAGCGGTCAGCCGACGTCGGGCACTTTCACTCAGGTTTCGGCCGGTCACAACTACTGCCTTGCCCTGGCAAGTGACGGCTCCATCGTCCACTGGGGTGACGACCCCTGGGGCTACGGCGTGGACGAGGTTCCTTCCGGAACCGACTTCGTGGAGATCTCGGCGGGATATCTTCACGGGCTCGCCCGCAAGACCGACGGATCGGTCGTCGGCTGGGGCGCAGGAGAAGACGCCTCCGGTCACCCCCACTACGGACAAGCAGTGCCGCCGCCGGGGAACGACTATCAGGCGATATCAGGAGGCCAGTACTGGAGCCTTTCGATGACGGGCAACAGTGAAGACATATTCGCGGACGGATTCGAATTGGGCGACACCCTCGGTTGGACCCTGACCTCACCCTGATCGGAATCCCCGAGGAGGAAAAGACCGGCGACGGATCACCGCCGGCCTAGGAGCGTGTAGTGAATAGATAACGAACGGACGTCGCTTCCTTCAGATCAAAAAAAGCCCCTCCGCGAGGAGGGGCTTGGTTGTAGTCGGGCTTGGTTTACCAGCCGCTGCCGCCGCCGTAGCCGCCACCGCCACCGCCACCGCCACCGCCGCCGCGGTTGCGCTCTTTGGCCTGGGCCACGTCAACACGGATGGTGCGGCCATCGAGATCGGTGCCGTTGAGGGCCGCAACGGCCTTGTCAGCCGCATCGTCATCCTCAAAGGTCACAAAACCGAAGCCGCGCGAACGACCGGTGTCCCGATCGCTGATCACGACCGCTTCACTGATCTCGCCATGGACGCTAAAGGCATCCCGCAGCGCATCATCATTCGTTCCCCAGCTCAAACTTCCAACAAACAGTTTCTTCGACATATCTTTTCTATGCCGTTCAATGGAGCGCTCGTCTCGCAAATCGTGGTGGACCGTGCGTCCGCCTATACAGAAGCCGGCCCCGTTGGCCGGCGACAAGGCAGACATCATAGCGCATATCTTCTTTTAATTCAGATATTTTTTGAATCTACGCTCCCGATCGACACCCAAAAGGCGCCGGCTATCCTCTTCGTTACAGGCCCCCAGTTGTCCATGGCAACCGGTGCGAAGTTCGCGTGCACCAACATCCACTTGCCGCCCTGTTTCGCATAGATGCGGGTCGACTTCGCCAGGTTGGTCGAGGTTTCTCCGTCCGCATTCTGATTGACCCCGAGAAAGAATCGGTGTCAGGCTTTGAGAGATTGAATGCATCCTCGATCATGCTGATCAACCGGCGGGACCTCCCTCAACGCAAAGATGCGAATGATCGCAGGCGTCCTCTGTTGCTGAAATCGGCATTCCCGGTCGGAACCCCAATATAGCTCTATGATGTTGCTGGGTGGAGTGCCGTGAGGAAACGCCTCGGGGATGGAAAGGTCGGAGCATGACGTCACAGGAACAGATCAAGAAAGACCTGATCGATGCGATCAAAGCGAAAGATATCGAACGAAGAGAGGCGCTTCGCGTCGTTCTCGGCGAATTCGACCGTCGGGAGGACAAGACACTGACCGACGACGAGGTTATCGGAGTCCTGACTAGACTGGTGAAATCCGAACGGGAGACTCTCGAACTCAAGGGGGAGACCGACTCCGGCTTCTTGCGAACCATCGAGGCATATCTACCGAAGCTGGCCACGGACGAAGAAATCGCAGCCTTCATCCACGAGAACATCGATTTCTCGGAGTTCAAAAACAAAATGCAGGCCATGGGGCCGATCATGAAACACTTCGGCAAGACGGCGGATGGCAACGCCGTCAAGAGAGTCCTCCAATCCATGTGAATCCGCGCCGGAAGAGCTCGATGTGATCCTCACGGTACCCGGCGAGAACCGGGACCGATGGCGGCCTTGGCGTGCACCACCCTCGACTGCATCAAGGATGAAGCCGATGTCAGGGAAATGCGCGAGGGATGCTGCGGCCGCTACCTGGTCCACCCGACCAGCCAAACATCCTGGTCTTCGAGGTCGCGCCAGTGGATCTCGCGCTGACGGTTGGTCAGAATCGCTTCGAGGACGACGTGGTCGGTCGGTCGGCCGGCGTCGTCCCGGACCCAGTCGATCACAAGGAAGTGTTTCTCCCGGTTGACGGGGGCAACCGCACTCCACTTGGAGTTCGGCAGCTTCTTGCGGTTGACCGGGTTGCGGGCCGGCTTTGTCACCGTGTGGTTTCCTGATCGTCGGCCGCCGGAAAGGCCTTGATGGAGGCGATGTCCATGCGGAAGTCTCCCTCCTGCCGGCTGATGATCAGGCCGAAGGTCGCGATCCGGCTCGGATCCAGCGGCGGGTGATTCCGGACCACCCGGCCGCGATACACGGGGATGAAGTCAGAAAACGGGACGGAGATCTCGGTCCACTCTCCCGTCGGCGGTTCGATCTGAACCTGATGGCTCACTCCGTCGAACGAGGCGTCGGTCTTGAGCCGAAAGCCGTAGAGCTTGCCATCGCCGCGAACCCGGAGAACAAGACCCTCAAAGGCCGAGAGATCGTGCACGACGGCCGGCGATCGAACCGAGGAAAAGCCGCCGTTGTTGTCGAACGAAACGGCGCCCCGAAACGTGGCGAAGCCCTCGCCGGCGGTCATCTCACCCGAGGACAGACCACCCATCACCCCGTCATTGATGTGTGGCCACGTCGCGTCGCCACGAGCAAAATCGAAAATATCCATGGATCCCCGTTCCTCTCCACCGAATGCCGCCGTAGCGGCGATCATCGAGACCACAAGCATCGACGACCACCACCGCATCAGATCGTTTCCGCCAACATTCGCGGCCGCATCAGGGTGTGGACGACGAACCACTCGTCGCCCCCACCGTATCGGAAGAGCTCCGAGCAGGCCATGAAGAACATCCGCCAGCGACCGAACCATCGCACGGCATCGTTGCCGTAGGTCGTCTCGAAGACCGGCAGCAGAGCGTCGCGATGGTGATCCATGGCATCGAGCCACGCCTCCAGCGTCCGGCTGTAGTGGAGGCCGTTGACCCGCCACTGGTCGATGACCTCGAGGTGGTCGTCAAAACGTCGCGGCAAATCCACCGACGGCATGATGCCGCCGGTGAAGAAGTGCCGCGCCATCCAATCGCTCGCGCCGTCGTCGCTGTAGAGGTAGGCATGGCGCTGGTGGCAGAAGACATGTTGGAAAAACGCACCGTCGGCCCTGAGCCATCCGGCCACTCGACTGAAGAGGCGAGCCCAGTTCCGCATATGCTCGAACATCTCCACCGAGACCACGCGGTCGAAGCGCCGATCGATGTCGAATTCGTTCATATCGGCAGTCACGACCTCGACCCGATCGATGGCCTCGGCAGCGCATCGGGAGCGGATGAACTCCGCCTGGGTTCGCGAGTTGGACACCGCCAGCACCCGGCAACCGGGATAGCGCCGCGCGACCCATAGCGAGAAGGAGCCCCACCCGCAGCCGAGATCGAGCACCTCCATCCCGTCTTCGATTCCCGCACGCTCCGAGGTCAGCTCGAGCATGCGATCCTCGGCGCCGGCGAGATCCTGGACCTCCGCGTCCCAGAAACAGCTCGAGTACTTGAGGGAAGGTCCGAGCACCGTGGTGAAAAACTCGGCGGGCAGCTCGTAGTGCTGATCGTTGGCGTCTTCGGTAGCCACGGCCACCGGTTCCGAACGCATCTCATCGACGAATGCCTCGACGCTCAGACCGTCATGCTGGAAGTCCCTGCGCCGTTCGTCCCGGAGCCGCTGACCGAGCAGACGGCGCATTCCAATCCGGATCATGGGATCCGGCAGGACCCGTCGTTCGGCGAGATCGATCGCCCAGCTCATCGGCCGAGCCTCCCCTGCGCTGCGCCGCGTCCGCTGTGAGCCAGAGACAGCTGGAGCACGCCGATCTGCCGGTCGCGGAAGGCCGCCTCGCAGGTTGCCATGTAGAAGTCCCACATCCGTATGAAACGATCGTCGAATCCAAGGGCTCGCACCCGCTCCTCCTGTGACCGGAATCGAGCTCGCCACAGACCCAGGGTGGTGGCGTAGTCGGCGGCCATGTCGTCCAACCGGTCGATCACGAACCCGGTCCGTCTGGCGAGCGAGTCCTGGATTGCACCGAGGGACGGAAGGTGGCCGCCGGGGAAGATATAGGTCCTGATCCAATCGGTGCCGCGCCGGTAACGATCATAGACCTGGTCGGGAATGGTGATGGTCTGCAGCGCCATCCGTCCGCCGGGCTGCAAAACGCGATCGCAGGTCGCAAAGAACCCGTCGAGGAAACGGTGACCCACCGCTTCGAGCATTTCGATCGAGATCACCGCATCGAACCGCGCCTGCACATCCCGGTAGTCGACGACGCTGATTTGAACGCGATCCGCGAGACCTGCCTCAGCAATCCGACGATCGGCGAATGCCGCCTGTTCCTCCGACAGCGTGATGCCGGTGACCCGGCACCCGAGCTCGCCAGCCGCGTACTCGGCAAACCCACCCCAGCCGCAGCCGATTTCGAGCACGTGCTGGCCGGGCCGGAGCTCGGCCCACTCGGCGAGTCGCCGGTACTTGCGCCGCTGGGCCGCCGCGAGATCGAGATCCGGGCGGTCGAAGAGGGCCGACGAGTAGGTCATGGAAGGATCGAGAAACGAGGCGTAGAGCTCGTTGGAAAGATCGTAGTGGGCGTGGATGTTTCGTCGCGCCTGGGTTCGGGTGTTGCTCCGCAGCAGGTGCGTCAGCCGATCGCGAAAACGGCCGATCGCACCGAGGGCGTTCGGCGGTGCAAGCTCCGGCTCGTTGTCGAGAAAGAAACGAGTCAAACTGACGAGATTCGGGCTCGACCAGTCACCGTCGACAAAGGCCTCGCCGGCGCCGATGTCCGCGCGGCGAAGCAGACGCGAGAAGAAACGCCAGCGATGGATGTCGAGCTCAACGACCTCGGCAGCCCCACCGGCGCTGCCAGCGAAGGTGCGGACCGACTCGTCCGGCAGCCGAACGATCAGGTGGCCCCGCCGGATTCGTGCGAGGCGACCGAGCACAATCCGTGCGGCCAAGGGAATGGAGCGCCGCCGAGATCGGTCGATCTCGCCGGAAGCCACGCCGTTGACACCCAGAGATCCCAGCCGCGTCGGAGTGATGTGTGTGTGTTGGGTTTCGAACTCAGCCATGACGGGTCCTCCATGCCCCTTCGGGGGGCTGGGGCTTCGAGAAGAACGGCGCCTTCTTGAGCCACAAGCGAACTGCCTGGTAGTGGATCAGGGTCAGGGTCCACAGACCGAGATGGGGATGGCGGGCGACGGTCTTGAACAGCGAGCTGCTGACCAGATCGCGACGCTTGACCGTCAGCGTCGTGTCGAAGACCCGGCCGCCGTCTCTCAGAACATCGATGTGCGCCGTCATCCGCTTCCCCGGTTCAGTGATACGAAATCGATACCGGCCGTCGACGGGCTGGAACGGAGATACGTGGAAACGTTTGTCCTCCTCGTGTCGGATCGATTCGCCCTCGACTTCAAGGAGATAGCAGTAGGCCTCGCCAAAGGTGTTGTTGACCTCGGCAACGGCGTGGCACAGCCGGTCCTCGGCGTCTCGGATGAAGTAGAACGACACCGGGTTGAAGACGTGACCGAGAATTCTCAGGTGGGTCAGCAGCTCGATGCGGCCGAACTCGGTGTCGATTCCCCGGCTTCGCAGCCAGACCTCGAGCTTGTCGCGGACCGATCCCGGCCCCGGGCCCATGTGGTCGCGATCGTCGAACCCTGTGAGGTTGAAGGAGTTGTGCGAAAAGAAACTCAGATTTCGGTCGAGCTCGGGAAGCTCGTCCAGATCCACGAGGGCGAACCACACCGGGTAGTCGAATTCGTGCGCGGGTTCACCCAGCCGCCGGTGTCGGACCCGCCCGAGATAAAGCGCCGAACCCGGCATCAGAACACGACCCCGAGATCGTCTGCGACCGCTACGGCCGACGCCAGACCGTCTTCGTGGAAGCCGTTGCCGAAGTATGCGCCGCAGAAGTGGGTCCGGTTCAGTCCGTTGATTCGCGGCAGTTCGCTCTGGGTCTCCACGCTCGCGCTGGTGAAGATCGGGTGGGTGTAGGACATTCGGCGAATCACCGACTCGGGGGATGGATCGGTTTCCGGGTTGAGCGACACCAGGTACTCGCGATCCTCATCGAGCCGTTGGAGGCGGTTGAGGTGGTACGTCAACGACGCCTTGTGCCGGCTCGCGTCGGCCATAAGGTAGTTCCACGACGCCCACGCCGCGCGGCGGCGCGGCATGAGCGTCGTGTCGGTGTGCAGCCAGGTATCGTTGATCGAGTAGCTCCACCGGCCGAGAAGTTCGGCTTCGTCGTTCGAGAGTTCGGCGAGCATCCGCAGCGCCTGGTCCGCGTGGGCGGCGATGACAACGTGGTCAAAGCGATGACGCGACCCGTCGTCGAGAACGACTTCGACCTCGTCGGCGCTTCGATGGATCCGCTGTACCCCGTGGCCGAGGTGCACGCCCTCACCCAGGGGCCGGGTCAGCGGGCCGATGTAGCTGTGGCTGCCGCCAACCACTGTCCGCCAATCGGGCTGACCGGTGACCTGCAGCAGTCCGTGATTGTCGAGAAAGCGCAGCAGCAGGTCTCGCGGGTAGTCGGCCGCGAGTTCGGTGCCGGACGACCAGATCGCCGAGACCATGGGCATGAGGTAGAAACGCGCGAAGTACTCGGAAAACCGCTCGTCCTCGAGAAATTGGGCGATGGTGATCCGGGAATCACCGGCGCCGGCGAGGATCCTGCGGCCCCGACGACCGAAACGCACGACATCGAAGAGCATCTTGAGGAAGGCAGCGGAGAGCAGCATGGATTGATCGGCGAACAGCCCACGGAGGCTGTGCGAGGCATATTCGATGTCGGGGTCGGCGCAGCTGACCGAAAACGACATCTCGCTCGCCTGGGTTTCCACCTCGAGTGCAGCGAACAGCCTGGTCAGGAGAGGGTAGGTCTTCTCGTTGTAGACGATGAAACCGGTGTCGAGAGGCAGACCGCGACCATCGAAATTGTGCACAACCGTGTGTGTGTGTCCCCCGAGGCGACCCCGCTTCTCAAAGAGATGGACCTCGTGTTGACGGTTGAGCAACCACGCTGCCCCAAGACCGGAAATCCCGCTGCCGACCACCGCGATCCTCATGAATTTTCCCCCTGGCGGACCGCTCGATCGGCTGATCTTCCGGTCACTGCTCCCTTGCTTTAACTCTAATTTTTATAGAATATATTTCACAAAAACTCGAGAAAACATTGACTAATAGACACAAGGCTGGTCCATTCTACCGTCACTCGCGCGCAGTCTCTTCCCGTCCTGAAATAGCGGATGATCAGAAACCGCTGTACCCAGGACAGCCGGCGTCGCCCCGGACCCATGAGGCAACGAAGGAGCCATCCATGAGCACACGCACCACCATCGTTTTCGTCCTCGCCACCTGCCTGGGCGCGACCCTCCTTCTGACGAGCGGACTCCCCGTCCTGAGCGGTCTCGCGGTCATCGTCGGCGCCGCCACCCTGGTCTGGCTGCTCAGCCTGGCGCTCGGCAACGCCGGCATCGTCGACATCTTCTGGGGACCCGGTTTCGTCATCGTCGGCGGCTCTTATCTCATGAGTCTCCCGGGCGATCCCACTCCCCGCGGCCTCCTCGTCTTCGGTCTGGCCACTCTTTGGGCCGCACGTCTCGCGCTCCACATCGGCCTTCGCAACGCCGGAGCGGGTGAGGACTTTCGCTATCGAAAGTGGCGCGAAGAGGCGGGAGCCTCTTTCTGGTGGGTCTCCTACTTCAAGGTCTTCCTCCTCCAGGCAGTGCTGCTCTGGATCGTCTCGTCGCCGCTGCTGCTCGCCCAGTTGCCCCGACCCGAGGCCGAGCTGACGGCGTTCGATGCGGTCGGCTTCGCCCTCTTCGTCTTCGGCTTTGCCTTCGAGGCCGTCGCCGACTTGCAGCTCGCTCGCTTCAAGCGCGATCCGAACAACCGCGGGGTCACGATGCGGACCGGTCTTTGGTCGCGCTCCCGACACCCGAACTACTTCGGTGAGGCGGTGCTTTGGTGGGGTCTCGGGTTGCTCGCTGCGCCCACGGGTGGCTGGCTCGCCCTTATCGGTCCGTCGCTCATCACGTTCCTGCTCCTCAAGGTCTCCGGGGTGGCCATGCTCGACGCCGCGCTGGTCGACCGACGACCGGGATATGCCGAGTACGTCCGATCGACACCCGCCTTCTTCCCGCGTCTCGTGTCGGTGACCAAGCAGCGGCCGACGATCGCCGGGGGTTGAATGCGCAGATCGTCAATCCTGTCCTCTTCCGGAAGGTCTGGATCGCCCGCGTCAGCGGCACCGCCCAAGGACTGTGGCTGCTCAGGTCGTCAGCGGGATCAACTCATGATCTTCAGAGCAAAGATCATGACGTCTTCCCCTGATTCGTTTTCCAGCACAACGATGCGGTTATCATCGACTGGGAGTCCATCATGAACAATGTTGTCAAACTCATCATCGCGGTCGCGGCGCCCGTCGTGATCGGCGGCCTTTCCGGGTTCGCGACCGCCCGAGGGGTCTCGACGTGGTACCCGACCCTGGTCAAACCGTCCTTCAACCCCCCGGCGTGGATCTTCGGGCCGGTCTGGACCGTGCTGTACCTCCTGATGGGGGTGGCCGCCTATCTTGTCTGGCGGCGGGGCATCGACGCGGATGGGGTCAGGGTTGCCCTGGCGGTTTTCGTCGTCCAACTCACCCTCAACGCGCTATGGTCCATCCTGTTCTTCGGGATCCAACAACCCGGGTGGGCACTGGTCGAGATCATTGTGCTCTGGCTCGCCATCGGCGCGACGATATGGCTGTTCTGGCGCGTGGTTCCGGCGGCCGGCGCGCTGTTGTTGCCCTACTGGGCCTGGGTGAGCTTTGCGACGATACTCAACGCATCCCTCTGGTGGCTCAATCGACCGGTGGGCGGCTGAACAGAAGGGAAAGGGTGCGGGTATGACAATCGGTGGTTTTCTCAAGCTCTACTCGGTGGCCGTGGTCGTTTTCTTCATCATCGATTTGACCTGGCTCGGCGTCGTCGCGCGATCCTTCTACCAGGCGCAGATGGGTCATCTCATGAGGCCCAGCGTCAACTGGGCCGCGGCTGTCGTTTTCTATCTGATCTTCGTGTTCGGTATCGTGGTGCTATCAGTGTTGCCTGCCGTTGAGCGTCAGAGCCTGACCCACGCCATCCTTCTCGGCGGCCTTCTTGGACTGGTGACTTACGCCGCCTATGACCTCACCAACCTCGCCACACTGGAAGGTTTTCCGTTGAAGGTTGCGCTGGTTGACATGGTCTGGGGCACGGTGCTGTGCGCAACCGTCAGCGCGATCACCTTTCTCGCGTCAACGCGTTTGACCTGAATCCACGTCGCTTTTGCAGCCGGCTGATGCGATCGCGTCTGGCGTTGGAATAACGGTTCGAGCCGGATCGTTTTCTCAGGTAGCTCTGGGAAAACCAGTAAATCGAAACAAGGAAGAACCGCGATGCCTCTAACGACACTCACATCCGATAACTTCGACTCGCTCGTGATGTGCAGCGGGATCGTGCTTGTCGACTGCTGGGCGAAATGGTGCCAGGGGTGCCGCGAGTTCGAGCCGGTCTTCGAGGCGTCGGCCGAGAAACACCCGCTGCACATCTTTGCCAAGGTTGACACCAAGATCGAAGAGGATCTGACAAAGAAACTCGGCGTCTCGCACATCCCGACGCTGATCCTCTTTCGCGACGGGATTCTGCTCTTGCGCCAGCCGGGCTACGTTCCAGCGGAGGGTCTCGACGAGATCATCGAGAAGGCCGAAGGTCTCGATATGGATCACGTCCGTGCCGAAATGGAAAAAGAGAATTCAAAAACGCCGGCTTCGGCGTGACGGAACGCGGAAAATCATCAAACGACCAACCAGACAAACAACAAGAGGAGAACACCATGTCCGAGATCAAAGAAGCCAACATCGAGTTCAAGAGGCAGCTGAGCGTGAAGTGGATCAAGGCAGCATCGGGCCACACCTATCTGTGTCCGGTCGATGCCCTGAAGCGCTTTGACAACCCCACCGAGGAGCAGCTCAAGACCATTTGCGTCGACGAATCCGAGAACCCCCAGAACGACTGACCGGGAGCGGCTTTCGAAACAACTGCGCACATCGATAGACCCGCGGCGCCGTCGCGCTCAGTGAGCAGACGGCGCCGCTTTTCTCAAGGAGACACCATGTCGACCCTCGTGACCAAGCCGGCCCCCGACTTCACCGCCAATGCCGTCCTTGCCGACAACACCATCGACGAGGAATTCACTCTCTCCTCGATGCGCGGCAAGTACGTGGTGCTGTTTTTCTACCCCCTCGATTTCACCTTCGTATGTCCCACCGAAATTCTCGCTTTCGACGAGGCGCTCGACGATTTCAGGGCCCGCAACGCCGAAATCGTGGGCGTCTCGGTGGATTCCCAGTACACCCACCTGGCGTGGAAGAAAACGCCCACGGACAACGGCGGCATCGGTCCCATCCGCTATCCCCTCGTGGCCGACCTCAAGAAAGAAATCGCCCGTGACTACGGAGTTCTTTTTGATGATGAAGTCGCGCTCCGCGGGCTGTTTCTGATCGACAGGGAGGGGATCGTCCGCCATTCGGTGATCAACGATCTGCCGCTCGGCCGCAACGTCGGTGAGGCGCTTCGGATGCTCGATGCGCTGCGCTTCCACGAGGAGAAGGGTGATGTCTGTCCCGCCAATTGGCACGAGGGGGATGACGGCATGGATGCCTCGCCCGACGGCGTGGTGGACTATCTTTCCAAGTTCGCCAAGTAGGGCGTACGCTCAGTCGGTCTCGAAGACCATCCCCGCCCGGCGGAGCCGATCAACAAGGGTCATTCCCATGGCGGTCGCGGGCGTGAGGATGCCACCCTCGCTTTCCAGAATGGCCCCGTCCAGGGCAAGGCACAGCGCTGACTCACCGAGCATCTTGGCGGTTTCGCCATAGCCTGGGTCCTTGTGACCTCTGACGTGTGCGGTCAACTCGAATCGCTCGCCATCAGTGGTCGATCCATTGCCGTGGAGGCTGATGTTGAAGAATCCGTTCTCCCGGGCCTCTCGGTCCGGGCCCTCGCCCGGTTCAGGCAATAGGGTCTTGGCCAGCAGCGATCGCGTCGGGCCCCAGCTCAGCGCGGCGACGAAGGCGCCCAGCCCGCCGGCCATGGCGCCCGCCCCGAGTCTCCCTTTGAGCCCCGGCGGGAAACCGGTGACCTCGGCATAGCGGAAGTCTCGACCGTAGCGCCAATCGAGCAGGGCGTTGGACCGGCGGACAACCCGGGTGTTGATGGACGCCATCACGAACGGACCCGTCCACCGGCCGAGCTCGTGGTCGAATCGCGGGCCGAGAAGATCGGGGCCATCGGGCCCACGACGTTCACCTTTTGGGTTGAGGGCGTACGGGTCGCCGACGATCCGCCGGATTTCGCGGTTCCTCTTTGACTCTTCGATGACGTTGGTCAGACTTGCAACGGTGCCGCCGGAAAACCCGCCGCGGTTCGCGCCGAGGACCAGGGTGACGCCATCGGCGGGAGCGGCGAATCGATCGATCGCGGCCTCCTGCAGCATCAGTGTTCCGAGATCCGAAGGGATGGAGTCGAAACCGCAGCAGTGGACGATGCGCGCTCCGGTCGTACGCGCGCGCTCTTGGTGCTGGTCGATCATGGCCCGGATGAACGGGACCTCGCCGGTGAGATCACAATAGTCGGTGCCCGCCTCGACACAGGCCGCGACGAGTTCCTGGCCATACTTTGCATACGGACCGACGGTGGTGCACACGACCTCGGTCTCGGTGGCCATGGCATCGAGCGCTGCGCGATCGTGGCTGTCGGCGACGATGAGCGGCAGATCGGCGGCAGGCGGATACGTTTCGACCAGTCGTTGGCGCAGGGCCTCGAGCTTGGCCCGGCTGCGCCCGGCGAGGGCCAGTCGGATTCCCGATTCGGGCAGACCTTCGGTAAGGTACTCGGCGACCAGCGCTCCGGTGAATCCGGTGGCGCCCCAAAGAACCACATCGTATCGACGGGATCGATCTCGGCGGCGGGTCATAGAGGTCTCCTCATAAGGCTGCACGGGACTGTAGATAGATGATGGGCTACCAACATTGATCAGAACCGCCCCTCGAGGCTGCCGGCGTAGCCGGTGAGCTCAACATAGCCTTCGGCCCGGCTGCTCCCGGCGGCCGCGACGGGACCTTCCCAGTAGACGACACCGGTGGTGGCGCTGCCGTCGAGCTCGGCGCTCGGCACCAGCGCGTTGATTTCGAGGTCGATACCGTGCTCTGGGACTCTCACCCGCCACCGCACCGGGTAGCGCCCGCCTGTGGCCGGGCTCGTCCACCAGGCGAGGGGCTCGAGGTCGAAGTCTTCCAACCGGAGCCGGTTGCTCGACCCGTCAGCCGCCACAACGGTGCCCGACGAGAACGGGTCCGCCGAACCGTCGTTTCGGCGAAGCTGATAGACCATGAGATCGCGGCCGTCATCGAGCCTCAGACTGAACCAGTCCCAGCCGGCGACCCCGTCACCGAGCTGCGAGCTTCCCCACTCGTGGTCGAACCAGGCGTTGCCGGTGACGTCGGCCGCCTCGCCGTCGAACTCGATCCGACCCGTTGCCGACAGCCGCGTCCAGCTCAGATAGGCCGACGCGTTCCCCGGTGATGGGCCTTTCTGTGAGTAACCCGCGTCGCCTTGCAGGACGATGGGCTTTTGGGGCTCAAGCTCGAGCTCCATTCCAAGGCCGGTTTCGGTGTCGCGGACAGCAATCTCCAGTCGTCCCGTGTCGTCGCGGCGCATCTCCCAGTCGTCGAGCCAGATCTCGAGATCGTCGGTCGACCAACCCGCGAGACCGCCGCCGGATCGTCGCAGTCGTTCGGCGTGGTGGAATTCGCCCGAGTCGATCTCGGCGATGGCGAGGTGGGCGGCCGCGATCTGGCGGGCGCGGAAAATCGATGACCCGGGCTCAGGTTCGCCGGGGGCGAGCCCCTGGCGGAAGAAGGTGATCTGGAAACCGTAGCGACGACCGTCGGTGTCATCCACCAGACCGGTGACGTACCACCACTCGGTCCGGGTGTCGGGATGGGCGCCATGGTCGCGCGGAAGGTCGAGTTCGGGGGGACCGGTGATCTCCTGCCAGACCGCCTCTTCGGCCGGCAACCCGACGCACGTACCGAAGGTGACCGCGAGCGAGATCAGCAGCCGGGCGATACGCATCAACCCTCCTCCCGGAGCACGGTCGCCGGCTGCAGGCGCGCCGCGACCAGCGCCGGCGGCAGGCCGGCAATCAGGCAGGTGGCCACCACCCACGCCGCGATGCCGGCCATGGAGCTCCAGGGCAGGACGAGCTCGAGCGACCAGCCGAAGCTCTGCAAGTTGACCACTTTGACGAGGATGACCCCGACGGCGATACCGACAAGGGTGCCGGCGGCCGCGGCCGCGACTCCGAGGAGGCCGGCCTCGGCCACGACCATGGTGAGCAGCTGTCGGCGCGATCCCCCGATGGCGCGCACCGTGGCGAGTTCGCGGCGTCGTTCGCCGACGAGGGTCAGCAGGACGGTCAGCACCGCGACCACGGCCACCACCGCGGTGACCAGATACATGGCGGTGGTGATGGCGAAGGTCCGCTCGAAGGCCGAGAGGACTGCCGTCCTGAGCTCGCGGTTGTCCAGCACCTCGACGAGAAATTTTCCGTGAACAGCATCGAAGAAGCGTTCGCGCGCAGCCGCTGCGTCGGCCTCGGGCGGGAGAAAGAGCGCCATGTCGTCGGGGCCCGCATCGGGAAAGAAACGAAGAAAGTCCGACCGGTCGACCACCACCAGACCGTGTGACCGGGAGTAGTCGCGGAAGACACCCACGACCTTGCGTTCGAGGATGCCACCGGGGAGATCGAGACGAATTGTGTCTCCCTCGGCGACACCGAACCGGGTGGCGAACGGTTCGTTGACCACGGCGGCCCGCTCGCGCCAGGCGAGATCGAAGACCTCGGCGGAGTCGCGGCCCGGGAACGGCACACTGCCGTGGAAACGCACCACGTCGAAGGCGGCGCCGGCGAAGCTCACCGGCCGTCCCTGGTATTCAATCATCTGCGAGTAGAAGGGATCCACCGTCTCAACGCCGAAGAGGTTCTCGGCGATGCCGATGATCTCAGGATCGAGCCGGCCGACCCAGACCCCGTTGTCGGCTGCCATAGGCCGGACCCAGAGATCGGCCCGCATCCCCGCCTCGGTCCAGCTCTCCACCGTCGCCCGGAACGAGCTCACCATGGTGGCGATGGCGACGGCAAGAGCAATGGCGATGGCCACCGATCCGGCGGCCCAGGCGGCGCGCTGCCGACCGGCGGACAGCGCGGCCGCAGCAAGCTGGAGCGCGGCGCCTTGCAGCTTGGCGAAGGGCGCGTGGCCCACTCGGGCCAGTGAGTCGAGCAAAAGACCGGATCCGACGAGCAACCCGGTCATGGCCACCAGCGCGGCGGTCAACGCCGGGATGGGCAGATCGTGGATGGCGGGCGCCCGCGCAAGGATCACCACGACAATCGCCATGAGCAGCAGCAAGGCCGCCGCGATCAGACGGGCCCGCCTTGTCATCCTCTGGGGTGGAGTGGTCTGAAGACCCTGGAGCGGAGGCACTGCCATGATCTCCCTGAGGGGGAGAATCGAAGCGGCGAGGGCGGTGACGATCGCGATGGCGAGACCGATTGCGGCGAGCTGCGGGTCGAAGCGGATCTCCGATGCAGGAATCCCGCGGACCACCGAGGCCACCGTGAAGCGGACGCTGGCCAGGGCAAGCCGGGCGCCGCCAAAGCCGGCCGCGACACCGATGATCCCACCGACGACCCCGATGCCGAGAGCCTCGACAATCACCACCGCAGCGATCTTTCGCCTTGGAGCGCCCAACGAGCGAAGCAACGAGACCACGAACCGGCGCTGGACCACCGAGGTGGCCAGAGTCGTGGCGATGAGTACTCCGGCGACGAGGAGCGAGATCGCGGACAACGCCACGAGGTTGAAGCGCAGCGAGGCGAGCATCTGTTCGGCAAACCGCCGCCGTTCGCCCGGCGCGGCGATCGTCAGATCGGTGGGAAGCAGGGCTGCCGCACGCCTTGAGAGATCATCGACATCGATGCCGCCGCGGGGAACGAGCTCGATGCGATCGAGCCGGCCGACCCTGCCGAGCAATTCCTGCGCAGGGGCGACATCCATCACCACGACCCGTTCCCAAACGGCGGAGAGTCCCTCCGCCTCGAAGAGCGCCGCGACCACGATCGTCCGGGGTCGGCCGCCGACCGAGACGGTGAGGTCGTCGCCCGGAGCGACGCCGATTTCGACGGCCAGCGGTCGCGAAACCAGCGCGCCGAAGCCGAGGAGAGTTGCCTCGAGATCGGGGAGAGGACCGTCTCCGGCGAGCACAGGACGGATCTGCGAGTCGAGCAAAATATCGACCCCGAGCAGCCGGACACCGTCGCCGAGCTCCATCAGCAGAACCGTTTCCTCGACGATGGGCACGAGCAGCGCATCCGACGACAGGGGCCGCAGCAATGCCAACGTCTCGTCGGGAAGACCACCGGATCGGGTGATCTCGAGGCGCGCAGCGCCCGCGACCTCCTCGATACCTTCAGCAAACGAGGCGATCGCAGCTCGGCTTGCGGCGATTGTGGACACGACGGCGGCCACTCCGGTGGCGACCCCGATGACCGTGATCAGAAAACGCCACGGCCGGCGGAACAGCGGTCTCAGCAGCAGGGCGCGGAGGATCATCGGTCGGCCACGTCGGGACTCAACCCACCCGCCGGCCGTCGGCCAGTTCGCAGATCCGATCGGCGGCGGCCGCCACCTTGGCGTCGTGGGTGGCGAGGAGCAACGTCGCACCCTCGGAGCGCCGGAGCTCGTCGAGCAGTTCGATGACCGCCGCGCCGGTGCGGCTGTCGAGGTTTCCGGTGGGCTCGTCCGCAACGACCACGCGAGGTTGGTGGACCAGCGCCCTCGCGACCGCGGTTCGCTGTTGTTCGCCGCCGGAGAGCTCGGATGGGTAGTGTCCGCAGCGGTGTGCGAGCCCGACCCGGTCGATGAGCGCGCGGACCCGGTCGGGGTCGCGGCGGCCATCGAGCGCCAAAGGCAGGGTCACGTTTTCTTCCACGGTCAGGTGGGGAACGAGATGAAAAGCCTGAAAGACCATGCCGATGCGGCGCCGCCGAAGGGTCACGAGCTCGTCCTCGGTCGCTTGGGCAATGTCGAGACCACAGACCCGCACCGAACCACGGTCGGGCCGGTCGACGGCGGCCACCAGGTTCAATGCCGTCGACTTGCCGCAGCCCGATGGCCCGACCAACGCGACGACCTCGCCGGCATCGAGACTCAGCGAGAGTTCGACGAGCGCGTGGACCACCTCACCGCCGCGGTGGTAGTCGCGGCCGACCTCGACCATCTCGACGACGGGTTCGTTGTTCATTCTCGGAACTCGCCGATGGGTCGATAACAAAAGACAAAGGCACCGTCGTCGATGACGACCTTGAGCTCCGCCCCCCGGGTGACGGCGTACTCGACATAGCCCGGTATCTCGCAGTCGCCGTGGCACTCGCTGGCGTGGGCCGGGCTCTCGCGGTCGGCCGCGCGGTCGAACCACGACAGGCAGATGGGTTCATCGAGCGCTTCAGCCGCAGCCTTGTCGGCGAGTGGTTTGGCCGTCGCGAAATCGATGGGCGAAGCGCCGGTCTCGATGTGTTTGGTCTGGAGAGGATCCATCACAGTCGTTCTCCGTTCGGGTCTCGGTCCGCGGCCGATGGGGTACCGCACAGATTCATACGGCAATGGTTCGCGCTGATGGCCAAAGGGCCTCGTTGAGAGAAGGAGATCGGGGGCGCGTGGAATTCCGAACCGACCGGACAGCCTTGACCAGTCATGAATGAATACGGTGGAGAAGATGACATGAGTGAGAAGAAAGTGTACGTGATCTTTGGAGGAACCGGCGGTATCGGGTCCGAGGTGGTTCGGCAGCTGGCCGCAAACGGGGCGAAGGTGGTCGTTGCGGCTCGCGGGAGCGATCGGCTCGATGCCGTGCCCGGCGAGATCGAGGGGGCGGAGGCGCATCAGGTCGATGCAACCAATATTGGTGCGGTCGACGCTCTGATCAAGGAGATCCACTCGAGCCATGGTCGCATCGACGGAATCGTCAATTGTGTCGGTTCGATCCTGCTGAAGGCGGCGCACCAGACTTCCGAGGAAGACTGGCGGAAGACCCTGGCGGCGAACCTGGATTCGGCCTTTGCGGTCGTTCGCGCAGGCGCGAAGATGATGCGGAAAGACGGCGGGTCCATCGTCCTCATGTCGTCGGCCGCCGCCCGGGTCGGAATGCCGAGCCACGAGGCGATTGCGGCGGCAAAGGCGGGGGTCATCGGTCTCGGGCGTTCGGCGGCGGCGACCTACGCCTCAAAGGGAATTCGGGTCAACATCGTCGCGCCCGGGCTGGTCGACACGCCGATGGCGGCCGGGATCACCGGGAATCCCCTGATGCTCAAGGCATCCGAGGCCATGCACCCGCTCGGCAGAATCGGCCGGCCGGAGGAGGTGGCGGATGTGATCACGTGGCTGGTCTCCGGCGAAAGCGCCTGGGTCACCGGCCAGGTAATCGGTGTCGACGGCGGGCTGTCGTCGGTGCGAACCAAGGCGGCTGGATAGCCGGGGACAGCGGAGGTGACGGCTTTGGAGTTCTGAGGCCAGAGCCGGCGGATCGTGGACTGAGTCGGCGCCCTGATTCGACAGGGCGATCGGTGAAGGACGAGTCGGCGGAACTCTCCGATTCCGGTATCTACGACCCGTCTACGGAGGGCGCACGAGCGGCCGTGCCCCGGTCAACAAACCTGCTCTCAAACGATGAGAGATCTTCCTCACGGCTGTGCAGGGGATCCGCGGCCTCATCGAGTCCCACCATAACCACGGCGGTCAGAGTGATGCCGGTGACGAGAAGCCCGAGCAGGAAGATCGCCAAGGTGGTCATTTGATGGGCCTTTGCTGGCTCGCAAAAAACAAGGCGCCGAGCGAGAGGATCGATGGGACCCACAGACCGACAAAAAGACCCTCTTCACGGTGCCCGCTGAACCACAGAGACACCGAGAAGACGAAGGAAATGCCGGCGGCGCCGACGAACAGCAGTTTTGATTTCATCCGCGAGGTCATGGTTACTCCTATCGGTCGAGTGGCGCCGCGTTCCGAAGTCAGATCTCGGTGCACGGAACCTTGCTGGCCAGTCATCGTTTGCGCAGATCGAGGGAGAAAGTCGGGCTTCGTCGCCGCGAGTCGCGATCACGCCGTTTGGTTGAAGTCTCGCTGTGCGCTCAAGGGTCAACGAATCGCGACTCTGCGCCTATTCCCTCGGAAATCGTTGATGCATCAGGCGAAGGCGACGAACAGGCTCAGCACCAACATGGTCAACGCTGGTAACGACTTCTTGGCGGGGTCTTTGGCTTTGATGTGCATGGCCGCAGCGCCGAGCATCAGGATCGCGATCCCGATCGCCGCCGGGCGGACGAGCACGGGAAACCAGATCCCGGCGATCAGGCACGCCGCGAAGACGAGCTTGAAAAAACCGACAACGGAGACCGACCAGGGAGGGAGTCCGTAGGTTTTGAACTCTTCTTTCATGTTGTCGGCCGAACCGCCCCGCCACTCGGTCGCTTTTCCGAAACGGAGAATCCACACATTGAAGATTCCCAACGCGATGACGATCTGAATCACGAGTACGGCGATTTCCATCCTGGAGCCACCTTTCCCTTTTCGATTCGGGTGCTGGTTTCATGATCGTACGTGGTCTCCACTGCCGCGTCCAGAAATGAGTGTTGCGCAGGATCTTCCTTCTTCGGATCGGTTCAAAAGACGTTGGTTGCAAAACGAGGACGCGCCGGCGGGGAGGAATGATCTCCGGGTCTTCCGACGTTGGCCGGATGCGGAACACAGCCGCGATTTTCGCTTCATCAAACACCCAAGGAGTCAGATATGAACTCAGTCGAGAGAAACAAGGAAATCATCGAGGCGCTGAAGAAGGCCTTCAACATGGAACTCGAGACCGTCGTGAACTACATTGCGGTTTCGACAAACCTCGACGGCGTCCGCGCCAAGCACATCAAGGACGAACTCGCGGCCGATGTGCCCACCGAGCTCCAGCACGCGCAGTTGATCGCCAATCGAATCAAGACCATCGGCGGTATGGTCCCGGGATCCCTGGCCCTCGTGATGGAACAGGAAAAGATGCAGACCCCGAAGGACACCACCGACATCGAAGCGGTGATCAATGGGGTCATCGCCGCCGAGGAAGGCGCCATTGCCCAGTACAAGAAGATCATCGAGCTTGCATCAGGGTTCGACCCGGCCACCGAGGATCTCGCCGTCACGGCGCTGGCCGACGAAGAGGAGCACCGGCGCGAGTTTCTCGGCTTCCTCAAAGAGATCGAGGCGGGTCGCGTCTGATCTCTCTGCAGTCGCTGGCCCCGCACGCCGTGGCTGTCAAGGGTCAGTCGTCCCGTGAAACCGTGACGATCCCGAGATAGCCGTCCACCGTCAGCCGATCGCCGGTTTCAATCCGCGCGGTCGCGTCGGGAACGCCGGTGACGCACGGCAGACCGTACTCCCGGGCGATGATGGCGCCGTGGATCAACATGCCGCCGCGGCGTTCGACGACGGCGCTCACCATCGGCACGACAAAGGTCATGTTGGGCTCGACGGCGTCGCAGACAAGCACGTCGCCCGGCTGAATCTCGAAGAGATCCTCCACCCCGGTGACCAACCTCGCCGGGCCGGTGGCAACGCCGGGCCCGGCAGGTTGTCCGACGAGCTGTCTCGGCTGCGGTCGAAGCCCACTCTCGGTTTCGAGGGTCGTCGAATCAGGAAGCGATTCGACCACGAGGTTCGGGTGGCGGAGTGCCGCGATGATCTGGTCCGGGTCGGCCATTTGGCCATCGGCGGGAAGAGTGTCCCCGAGCCGCCGGCGCCCCTCGTCGACGGCTTCGATGACGAGCGCCTTGTGCCGCGCGAGGTGAATGTTGTCGTCGTCCCGGATCTGGTAGCTGCTGCGACCGACCTCGAGGATCTCCTCCGCCATGGGACGGCGCTTGGCAGGGACAGAATCCAGGAAGATCTCGGTCATCCGCTCCACATCGTCGGCTTCGAACGCCTGTGCCGCCGGCGGCGTCGCGGCCATGGCGAGCAGAAGTCGGATCAATCCGCGGCGATCGGCGAAGCACGACTGGTTGGCGTAGACCGCGTCGCCGAACTCGTCGAGAAAGGCGTCAAAATCTTTGCTGAACTCGGGGTGATCGATTGTGCCGCCCTCGAGTAACGATCGAAGGTCGTCATCGGCGTGGATGCGGGCAGCGAGATCGGCAAGCCTCCGATTGCGCCGCAGACTGAGCATGGGGGTCCCGGCGAGGAGGGTCATGAACTCGTGCGGGTCGTCCGGCCGGACGGTCTCGTTGTAGAACTGGCCAAAGAGTCGGATCCCGTGTGCGAACGGGATGAAATCCCGCCAGTAGACATCGACCCACCGATCGTGGGTCGCGCGCCGGTGTTCGATCTCGGCCGCGAGCGCGCGGTTGTCGAGATCGACGAGGCGGCGCCGGGCGATGTCGTCGGCCTCACGATCCATGGCCGGCAGCAGCTCCTCCTCAACCCGGCGCCGCAGCCCGCGAAGATTGTCAAGACTCCGGGTCAGACTCAAATACCAGGCCCGTTTGTCGTTGCCGTCCGCCGCTCCGGTCGTCACCGGGCGCGATTGCAGTAGGACGAGCCGTTCCCCGGCGATCGTCCACTCGACATCCTGCGGCGATCCGAAGAGCGCACTCGTCGCGCGGACGGCTCCAATCACCTCGTGGAGTTGGTTTTCGTCGAGGGGTGGTGGCAGACCCGCCGGCTCCTCGATTCGAGGCTCGTCGCCGGCGAGCACCAGCCGACGGCGGCTCGAAGGTGGGCGGTGTTCGACCACCCGGCCCGTCGCGGCATCGACTGCCCAGTAGTCGGGTTCGATGGTGCCGTCGACGAGACCCTGGTTGAGTCCGTAAACCGCCTCTACGGCTGCGAGGCCGGGCTCGGTCGGGTGAACGCCGAAGGCAATGCCTGAGACCTCGCCCTCGACCAACCGTTGGATCACGACTGCCATGGTGCTCGCGTCCGGGTCGATCCCGAGTTCGCGCCGATAAAGCAGTGCGCGGTCGGTCCACAGCGAGGCCCAGACCGAGCGAACCGCTTCGATCACCTGGATCGGGCCGCGGACCCCGACAAACGAGTCGTGCAGACCGGCAAACGACGCGCCCTCCGCGTCTTCGCCGGGCGCCGACGAGCGCACCGCCAATGAGCTGTATGCGAACTCGCCGGTCAGATGCTCGGCGAGCTCATCCTCGACCTGTTGTGGGACCTCGGCGCGCAGGAAACGATTTCGGATTCGAAGCGCGGTGTCCCAGATCTCCTCCCAGCGCATGTCGGCGAAGTTCTTTCGACCGAGCTCCTGGCGGATCACCGGTCTCAAGGAGGAGGTGTCGACAAAGAGCTCATACGCTCGGGTGGACAGGCACAGAGTCGCGGGCACGGTCAAGCCGCTTCGCGCCATCACCGCCAGGGCGGCGCCCTTGCCGCCGACCAGACTTGGGTCGATCGCCTCGGTCCCGTCCAGATTGACGACCAGCGTCATCAGTCGAAGTGGAGTTCGATGACGTGTTGGAATCGGGAGACGACCATATAGACCGACACCTGCAGCCGCAACGGAACACAGCTCGGCGATCGCACAAAGCTCTCGAGGTTTGGATGTTTGGCAAGAAAAATCTCGTCGAAGAACGGCCGGTCCTCGGCGCTGATCTCCTCCACGACCCCGACCGCTGTTGCCGCCGCGGCCTCCGTGAAGTCGGCGGGTCGGTTGGTGCGGTTGTCCACCAACATGGATGCGCGGGCGTCGGCCACCAGGTTGGCGTGCTTGCGGGTCGCTCTGCCGGTGGCGAAGAGGAGTCGGCTCAGATCGGGTGTCGCGGCGAACCCGACAAGGCTGGTATAGGGCTCACCGTCGTGGTGCGTGCCGAGTACGCCGAGGAGCTGGCTTGACAGCAGTTCGCGCAGGATATTCAGGTGGCTCGGGTCGTGATTCATGTGGCTCCCTGTTGGTGCATCACGATTATATGTGCTTTTTCATGGATCGCAGCTCGATGAGCTGTTGTGCGGCGGCGCAGCCGGAAAGGAAGGCGCCTTCCACCCGAGGGCCTCCAGCCCAGTCACCGCAGGCCACAAGGGCGAGTTTTGGGTCGAAGAGGCACCGCTCGGGGATCGGGTTGACCGGCAGAGCGAACCGCCAGCGATGGCCGGTCAGGGATGCGGGAGGTGGAAGATCGCGCCCGACAGCTTCGCGGAGGGCGCCGATCAACCACTGGGCCGCGACATCCTGATCGAGCTCGAGGTGCTCGCGGGACCACTCCGGCGAAGCGTGGAGGATCCACGATTCACCGGAAGGACGACCGGGTTTCGAGCTGTTTCGTGCAATCCAGGCCAGGGGCGAGGCGTCGACGAAGGCGCCGTCGAAACCGAGCTCCAGGTCGTGCGGGTACGAGGCCATCACAGCCCAACAGGGCGCCATCTCGATGTCTTTGGCACGCGCCGCGAGGTCGGGCGCCGGCGCCGCGAGCAGCGCTGCGGTCTGCGGCGCCGGGGCGGAAAGAACGACCGCGTCGAAGCGGCCCGCGTCTGCGCCGTCATCGGTTTCGAGTTGCCACCGACCATCGCGGTGCTCCAGTTGAGCAATCCGAGACCCGTATCTCACATCGAGTCCGGCTGCCATGCGCCGGCAGATCGCATTCATTCCGGGAACGCCGACCCAGCGCTCGGTCGAATCGTCCTTGAACGCGATCTCACCGTCCCGCACCACCGCGAGTGTTCCCGGCCACCGCGCCACCAGCCCGTCGGATTGCCACTGCTCGATCGCCCGGCGAAAGCGTGGATCGCGGGCGGTGAAGTACTGGGCGCCGTGGTCGAAGCGCAGATCGCCATCACGACGGGTCGCCATCCTGCCGCCGGGGCCGCGAGCCTTGTCGAAGACGCGAACACGGTGGCCGGAGTCGAGGAGCGTGCGGGAGCATACGAGTCCCGACATTCCGGCGCCGATGACTGCGACGTGGAGTGGCGATTCGGGGCGAGACTCGCTGCGATCGGTGTTCGTGCCGCTATCGGTTCGGATTGGAGTACCGGAAGAAGTCATGGTGAAGCTCCCCACCCCTGTGCAAGAGGTCGGCAGGATTCCCTATTCCAGCGAGGACCCCGCTCAGACAGTCGGTCTTGGAAGGATGTGTTCTTCGGGCGCGTTGAGATTTGGCAGGAGGACGTGATGAAACACACTATTTTGGTTTCGATCGGCACCGCATGCGTCGTCGCCCTTGCGTCGGTCGGATGCAGCGAAGCCGGGAACCCGCCCGAGAGCAAGGTCAAGGAGTCCAACATGAACGCATTTGAAGCAGTGGTCAACCACTCCACCGGTGCCGTCGATCACACGGTGACATCCATCGAAGGCGACACAATCGATCTCCGCGGCTATCGCGGACGCCCGATGTTGATTGTCAACACAGCGTCGAAGTGCGGCTACACCAAACAGTATGAAACGCTGCAGAAGCTCTACGAGGAGTTCGGCCATCGCGGCTTTGTGATCATCGGATTCCCGAGCAATGATTTCGCCAACCAGGAGCCCGGAACGCACGAGGAGATCGCCAACTTCTGCCGGCTCAACTACGGCGTGACGTTCCCGATGATGGAGAAGGTCCACACAAAGGGACCCGAGCAGGCGCCCATCTACCGCACACTGACCGCCGAGTCCCCCGAGGGTATGCGTGGCGAGATCAAATGGAACTTCACCAAGTTTCTCGTCAATGGCAATGGCCAGGTGACCGCCCGCTTCGAATCGAGCGTCGATCCCATGGACGAGACCATCGTCAGTGCGGTCGAGGGGCTCCTTCCCGCCGAAAGCTGATTGGCTTCCGGGTTCTTGATCGACCGCGGATCCTCCCCGGCTCTTGAGACGGGGAATAACGGCGCCGCGCGCCTGTGTTAACAGGCTGGTAGAGAGTCAACCTCAAAACCGAAGGTGAACGTGACTGGCGAAACCAGAAGAAAGTCGAGATTCTGAAAATGAGTATGAGTATCGAAGGACTGGACGCGGACGGTAAGCTACGTTTGGCTCCCCGGGACGAAGACCAACGGGATGCCGCCCGCCGCTGGCGTCAGATGATCGACGAGCGTCTCGCCGAACTCGTCCCCGATGGCAACGTCGATCCGCGACCGCTCCACGAGTCCATGCGTTACAGCCTGCTCGCAGGGGGTAAACGGATTCGACCGGTCCTGACCATCCAGGTGGCCACCGATCTCGGCGCGACGGAAGACGACGCGCTCGATGTGGCGTGTGCCGTGGAGATGGTCCACGCAGCCTCGCTGATCCTCGACGATCTGCCGTGTATGGATGACGCCAGTCTCAGACGCGACAACCCGGCCAATCACCTCGTCTACGGCGAGGACACCGCAATCCTCGCGGCCACCGCGTTGCTCAACCGCGCGTTCGGCGTCATCGCCGAATGCGATCGGCTCCCGGCTCAGACACGTCTCGATCTGACCTGGCTCCTTTCGGAGTCGGTCGGCAGTAACGGGATCATCGCCGGCCAGTTTTGCGATCTGCGGATCCGCCACGGCCACGGCGACGATGTCGCCGGTCTGACCGAGATGTACGGGCAGAAAACCGGTGCGCTCTTCGTAGCGGCGCTCGAAGCCGGGGCGCGAGTCGCGGGTGTCGACAATGCTTGGGTCAAGGCGGTGCGGGACTACGGCGTCAACCTCGGTCTCGCGTTTCAGTTGCTTGATGACCTCCTCGACACATTTGGTTCGCGTGAGGACATCGGCAAGGACACCGGCCAGGACGACGAGAAATCGACCCTCGCCTCGCATCTTGGCGCCCGGCACACAGCAGGAGGTCCACCGGTATATCGAGTCGGCCGCTTCGGCCCTCGCGCCCCTGGGTCCGTCGGGCCACCAGTTGGCGAACCTGGCCCGGAGTTATACCCGGACGACCATGGATCGCGTCGCCGTCTGACAGCGAGCTGTTGCGATTGGCGTCGAGTCGCTCGGCGCGAGCCGCGTCGTCGAACCAGAGGTGGCGGTCGGACACGGGTTTGATCTTCAGACGCAGAAACGGCGAATGGGGGAACCTGTGCCCGGTTTTTCCGTTTATGCTGGTGGGACGCTTCACGATAACCTGAAGGGACGACCGACCACCCATGAAAAGACTCTCAGCTTCGCTCCTGTCCGCAATCCTCGTTCTGACCGTCGTTGCATGTTCTCGGGGCGGAGACGACTCCAAGACTTTTGCCGAGGGCGCCGCCGGAGGTGAGGACAGAAAAGAAGAGGCGGTTCCGGTCGAGGTGGTCGCACTCGAGCGCGGCACCATTGAGTCGGCGCTGCGGTTCTCCGCCACCCTCGAGGCCGAACGCGACGTCCGGGTCCTGGCCGAGGCCCAACGGGGTGTCGTCGAACTCAAGGTCGAAGAGGGCGATGCCGTCCGCGCCGGATCGCTGCTCATCCGTCTCCAGGACGACGCTCAGCGGAGCTCCCTCAACAAGGCCGAGATCGAGCTCCGCCAGGCGACCCGCGAATACGATCGGCAGAAGAGTCTTTTTGAACAAAGCCTGGTCAGCGAGCAGGTCTACGGCGACGCCGCGCTGGTCTTCGACCAAGCCGGGATCGCGGTGGAGGACGCCCGGCGCAATCTCGCCTACACCGAGGTTCGGGCGCCGTTTTCCGGCATCGTCACCGAGCGCATGGTCAACGTGGGCGACCACGTCACTCTCAATCAGCCGCTCTTCCGAATCGTCGACTTCGACTCAATCGTGGCGCGGATCTATGTTCCCGAAAAGGAACTCCCGGCCCTTGCCACCGGTCTCGAAACCCGGCTCACGGCCGAGGCCATCGGCGGGGTGAGCTTCTTCGGTTCGGTAAATCGGATCTCTCCGGTCGTCGATCCCGGGACCGGTACGGTCAAGGTCACGGTGGCCACCCCCCGTCAGGAGGGATTGCGTCCCGGGATGTACGTTGAAGTCGAACTCGTGACGGCGGTCAACGAGGACGCGCTTTTGCTGCCGAAGCGATCCGTGGTCTACGACAACGACCAGCTCTTCGTCTTCCGTCTCGGCGACGAACGCAGGGTCGAACGGATCAAAGTCGAACCGGTGCTCGAAGACATCGAGAACATCGAACCCGCCGGCGGTCTCTCGACCGGCGATCTTGTCGTCGTCGCCGGCCAGGCAAGCCTCAAGGACCAGGCGCTGGTGCGGCTGCCCGGCGATCCGGATCCGGAGGACGAAGAAGGGGATGACGAGGTTGATGACTCGGCCGAGGAGGCCGCAACCGAGGCCGACGCGTGATCACCGAGCACGATCCGGCACCCGGGGTCATCGCCGACCGATCATTCCTGGTCGACCGGCCGGTCGCCATCATCATGGTCTTTCTGGCCACGGTCGTCTTCGGTTTCTTCTCCTTCCTCCGTCTGCCGGTGTCGCTGATGCCCGAGCTCAGCTACCCGACCCTCACGGTCCGAACCGAGTACCCGGGCGCCGCACCCGAGGAGGTCGAGAACGATGTCAGCCGGCCGGTCGAGGAAGCGCTCGGGGTGGTCGGCGGGCTGCGCAGGATCTCATCCATCAGCCGCGCCGGTGTCTCCGATGTGATCCTCGAGTTCAACTGGGGTGTCGAGATGACCGAAGCAATTCAGGACACCCTGGAGAAGCTCGATTTGGTCTTTCTCCCGGATGAGACCGAACGGCCGCTGATCCTGCGCTTCGACCCGACCCTCGATCCGGTCCTCGAACTCAGTCTCGCCGGCGACGGTGTCCAGTTTGAAGGCGAGGAAGGTCTGCGCCGGTTGCGCCGGCTCGCCGAACTCCAGGTCAAGCGCGCCCTCGAACCGGTCAAGGGCGTGGCGGCGGTCCGGGTGCGTGGCGGTCTCGAGGAGGAGATCCACGTCCTGCTCGAGGCCGATCGTCTGCGGCACACGGGTTTGAGCACCGACGATGTCATCAGGAGGCTCGCAGAGGAGAACATCAACGTCGCCGGCGGGACTCTGCGCGAAGGTCGGACCGAGTACATGGTCCGAACCCTCAACGAGTATGTCAACCTCGAGCAGATCGGCGACACCATCGTCGCCTTCCGCGAGGGTCGGCAGATTCGGATTCGCGATCTGGGCGACGTCGTCTGGGCCAACGCCGAACGCCAGATCACGACCCGTACCGACGGGCGTGAGAGCGTCCAGATCGAGATCTTCAAGGAGGCCGACGCCAACATCGTCGCTCTCGCCGGTCGGGTCAAAGAGCGGGTCGGGATTTTTGACCCCACCGCAGCAGAGGCGGCCGGTGTCAGCACCGATGATCGCCAAGAGCGCCGCGGACGTCGCTCCGATCGTGGTGGGCCCGGGGGTTCCGTGGAAGACCGCCTCGGTCTGGCGGAAGAGCTCTTCCGTTCCGAAGGCGTGCGGCTGACCCTGGTCGCCGATCGGTCGGTCTTCATCCAGGACAGCATCAACGAGGTCCGTAACGCGGCCGTCTTCGGCGGTCTGCTCGCGGTCATCGTGCTCTTTCTGTTCCTCCGCAACGTCCGGTCGACCGCGATCATCGCCATCTCGATCCCGATCTCGATTCTGGTCACCTTCGCCCCGCTGAACCTCTTCGGCGTCAGCCTCAACATCATGTCGCTCGGTGGGCTCGCGCTGGGCATCGGGATGCTGGTCGATTCGTCCATCGTCGTTCTCGAGTCCATCTTCCGCTGCCGCGAGGAGGGCGACGACACCGCCACCGCGGCGGTGCGAGGCGTCTCCGAGGTCCGGATGGCCGTGATCGCCTCGACCCTGACCTCGATCGCGGTCTTTGCGCCCATGGTCTTTGTCGAGGGCATTGCGGGTCAGGCCTTCGGCGATCTCGGACTTGCGGTGGTGATCTCACTCCTCGCAGCGCTGGTGGTGGCGTTGGTCTTCATTCCGATGCTGGCCAGCCGAAGGGGCTTGAGTCTTGATGACGAGACCGGGAGTCTGTCGGTTCTTGTCCCGTCGCGGAGCATTGCGAGCTTCCGGAAGGACTTTGCCGGGTTGACAAAAATCTGGCAGAAGCCGGCTGTCCTTTATCTCGTGATCCGCGCGCTCCTGGGAACCATCTTCGAGATCGTGGGGAGCCTCCTCCTCGTTGTCCTGATGGTCATCGCGTTCCTTGTGAAGTGGGTGCTCAAGCCGATCGGTGACTGGATCGTCCGGGTCCTCTTGTCAGTCACCGCCTACACCACGCAGCCCCTGCTCGAGTTCCTCAACCGGGTCTACGCCCGCTCTATCCGATGGGCACTGGATCGCCCGGGGAGCGTGGCGATGCTTGCCCTCGCGACGCTCGCCGCCACCGTCGCGGTCGCGCTGACCCTCGACAGCGAGCTTCTGCCCGAGGTCCACCAGGGCGAGTTCACCGTCGAGGTCGCCCTGCCGGTGGGAACGCCCCTCGAACGGACCGTCGAGATCCTCACCCCGGTCGAGCAGGCCATCATGGACGAGCGCGAGCACATCGAGGCGCTCATCGTCACCTTCGGTTTCGACCCCGCGACATCGCAACGGTCGGACGAGGGAGAGCACTCGGCGCGGTTCAAGCTCATCCTCGCGAGTTCGAATCCGAGGATCGAAGCCGAGGTGTTGGAGCGGATCCGCGGCCGCCTCGACGAGATCCCCGATCTCGAGGCGCGGATGGTCCGACCGGTGCTCTTCAGCTTCCGCACGCCCATCGAGATCGAGATCCATGGCGACAACCTGATCGATCTGCGGCGGATGTCCGAGCGGGTCGCCGAACTCATGGCTGCCATGCCCGAACTCGCCGATGTCGAGACCAGTCTCAGGGCCGGCGCCCCAGAGGTCCAGATCGAGTACGACCGCGACCAGCTCGCACGCTACGGTCTCAGCATCGAAACGGTGGCGACCCGGGTCCGGGACGCGGTCAAGGGGGCCGAGGCCTCCCTCTACAACCTCGGCGACCGGCGGATCCCGATCGTGGTTCGTTTCCGCGAGGGCGATCGGCGAGAGGTGTCCGACGTCGCCGATTTCCTGGTCAACCCGGGTGGAGAACGGCCGATCTCGCTCGGTTCCGTGGCTGATGTCACGCTCGCCGAGGGTCCGTCGGAAGTCCGACGGATCGACAGCCGAAGGGTGGCGGTCGTGTCGGCGAATCTCGGCGCCGGTTCGCTCGGCGGCGCGGTTGCCGCCCTCAAGACCGCGCTCGAGCGCGAGATTGACTGGCCGTCCGACATGACCTTCTTCATCACCGGCCAGAACCAGGAGTGGCAACGCAGCCGGTCGAGCCTGCTGCTCGCGTTGTCGCTGTCAATCTTCCTGGTCTACGTCATCATGGCTGCTCAGTTCGAGTCGCTCCTCCAACCGCTGGTCATCATGCTGACGATTCCGCTCGCCTTCTTCGGCACGATCGTGGCGCTGAAGGTGCTCGGGATCTCGCTTTCGGTGGTGGTCATTCTCGGGATGATCATGCTCGCCGGAATCGTCGTCAACAACGCCATCGTCCTGGTCGACTACATCAACCGACTCAAGAGGCGGGGGCTCGATCGCTACGAGGCCATTGTGACGGCCGGCTCGGTTCGGCTGCGGCCGATCCTGATGACCACCGCCACGACGGTGCTCGGGTTGCTGCCGATGGCGCTCGGGCTCGGCGACGGCGCCGAGATCCGCACCCCCATGGCGATCGCGGTGATCTCAGGACTCATCGCTTCCACCGCTCTGACGCTGCTCATCATTCCCAGTCTGTACTCGGTGGTCGACGGGTTGCGTGAGCGTGTCCTCGGACGAGCGCGGAGATCCGCCGCCGAAGATACCGCGAAATGAAGGGCGAGAAACACCACATTGAGGAGGCCCTGCCACGGTTCTCCCTGAATCGGCGGATCGGCGTTCTCGTCCTGCTCGCCTCGATGGTGGTGGTCGGTGTCGTGGCGGCACTGGGAATCCCGCTCGAACTCATCCCTTCAGGTTTCTCGCCGCCTTTCCTTGCGGTCAACGTTCCGTGGCGGGACGCGCCCGCCCAGGAGGTTCTGGAGAAGGTGGTGATGCCGCTCGAGGACGAGCTCAGCACCGTCCGTGGGATCGAGTCGATGTTTTCGTTCTCAACCACCGGTTTCGGGCGGTGCTTCCTCAACTTCAAGAGCGGCACCGATATGGATGTCGCCTACCGCGAGGTCCGTGATCGGATCGAACGTGCGCGGGCGCTGCTTCCCGAGGATGCGGACCGGATCTACATTCGCAAGGAGGACGAGTCGGCGATCCCCGTCTTTGTCGTCGGACTCGCCATCGATCCCGAAATCACCGATGCCTACACCCTGGTTCAGAAACAGATCGTCGTCCGGCTGCAGCGGCTCGATGGTGTTGCCTCGGTTCAGGTGAACGGGCTGCTCGAGAAGGAGATCTTCATCGAGCTCGACCGGGAGCTTACCGAGGCCGCCGGGCTTAACATCTATGCCCTCGCCCAGGAGCTGGGCGCCGACAACTTCACCATGGCGTCGGGCGATGTCCGAACTGCGGGTCGCAAGCTTCTGCTGCGCTCTGTGGCTCGGTACCGCAGCCTCGAAGATCTCGAGAACAGAATGGTCGCTCCTCAGGTGAGACTGCGGGACATCGGCGAGGTGAACTACAAACCACCCGAAGCGTTCTTCGTTGTCCGGGCGAACTCGCGTCCCGCCGTGGCCCTTATCGTGCTCAAGGAAGGTGACGCCAACACCCTCGAGGTGGCTCGTTCGATCCGGCGCGAGCTTCGCGACATGCAGAACAGCCCATCGCTCCAGCGGATTCTCATGGTGCCGCTCTTCGATCAGGGGAGGGTCATCACCGAGAGCCTCGACACGCTGCTCAACAGCGGGAAGATCGGTGGGATCTTCGCCGTCGTAGTGCTCTACTTCTTCCTCCGCCGGCTGAGAATGACCCTGATCATCACGTTGGCGATTCCCCTCAGCATTCTCATCGCGCTGACGGCCATGTTCTTTGCCGACGAATCACTCAACATCCTGTCGCTGCTGGCCCTGATGATCTCGGTCGGGCTGCTGGTCGACAACTCGGTGGTCGTTGCGGAGAACATCCATCGCCTGAACCGGTCGGGGGTTCCGCGGCGGGAAGCGGCGATCCGTGGAACGGCGGAGATCGCGCTCGCCATCGTCATGGCCACCCTGACAACCATCGTGGTCTTCCTGCCGGTTTCGCTGGTCGGCGGCCAGGCCCAATTCTTCCTGCTGCGGCTTTCCATCCCGATTTCGGTGGCGCTCCTCGCGTCGCTGGTGGTGGCAGGGGTTTTCGTGCCCCTGAGCGTGTATCTGACCCTCGCCAGGAGCGATGAGCCCGGCGGTCGGGAGTGGTTTTTCAAACCCGTCTACCGCCGCTTTGTCGCACAGGTGGAGCGGACCTACCATGCCACCTTTGGTCGCCTCAACCACCTCTATGGACGGCTGCTCGGGGTCTTTCTCCGTCGTCGGTTGGATCTGGTGATCGCGGTTTTCGTAGTCTTCATCATCACCTATCTCGTGCCGATGCAGAAGATCAAGTTCGTCGAAATCCAGGAGGAGGAGCGCGGCGGTTTCGAACTCGAGGTCCGGCTGCCCCGGAGCACGACCCTCGTCGAGGCCGAGACCTTCTTCCTCGAGTGCGAGGCCATCGTCAAGGACTCGGCTGAAGAGCTCGGCCTCTCCGGGTGGTTTCTTTTTCACCGCGAAACCTCCGGTTCGATCCAGGGTTTCTTCAACAACCCTCGAACCACCGATCTGAGCCCTCGCGAGGTGACCGAGATCGTCCTCGAGCGGATGCCCGAGCGCCCGGGGGTGACCTACTACACCGGGTCCGAGTCCGAGTCGGAAGCCAAGGGTGAGCAGGTCCACGTCATCACGCTGTATGGTGACGACTCTGAGCAGCTCGAAACCACGGCTGAGGATCTCGAATCCCTCTTCACCTCGATCCCGGGTGTGCTTGGGGTCAAGGCCACCGGCGATCCGGCGCCGTCGGAGCTTGCGCTCGTCATCGACCGCGATCGGGCGCAGCAGCAGAACATCAGCCCCATGGTCGTCGCCGGGTTGGTGGGCTATGCGTTGCGCGGTCAACAGCTCAATCGCTATCGCACCGACGGCAACGACATCCCGGTGCGGATCATGTTCAAAGAAGAGGATCGAGAGACCCTCAACCAACTCCAGAGCTTCTACCTGCCGACCGGCGCAGGTGGGTTCGTGCCGCTGTCGTCGGTCACCGACACCTCGTACCTCAAGACGGCTCGCCGAATCTTCCGACGCGACAAACAGACATCGCACACCATCACTCTCGAACTCGAACAGGGGCGCGAGGACGAGGCCCGAGAACGTATCAGCGCTCTTTCAAAGGCCATCGAGCTTCCCGAAGGGGTTCGACTCGGCCGGCCGCCACGGGCGGACAGCGCGGCCGAAGATCTCCGCGGTTTGATGCTGGCGGCGGGTCTGTCCGTCGTTTTCATCTATCTGCTCATGGGCTTTCTTTTCGAAAGCTTCGGTCTGCCGTTGTCCATCATTCTCACCATCCCGCTCGCCGGGCTCGGGGTCTACTGGACCCACTTCATCTTCGGCTACAACCTCGACTTCCTCGGCGGCGTGGGATTGGTCCTGCTCATCGGGGTCGTGGTCAACAACGGCATCGTCCTCGTCGACTATGTCAACCGGCTGCGTAGATCCGGGATGGAACGGGGCGAGGCGCTGCTCACCGCCGCCGACCGTCGGTTCCGGCCGATCATGATGACCGCTCTGACTACCATCTGTGGGATGATTCCGGTGACCCTTTCGGGCACCACCTCCATCGGTCTGAGCTACACCAGTTTTGGGCTCACGCTCATCGGCGGTCTGACCACCGCGACACTGTTGACCCTGTTGGTGGTGCCGGTCTTCTACACCCTCTTCGATGATCTGAGCGTCGCGATCCCCACATTCCTCGGCGCCCTGCGGAAAAGAGCGAAAGACGCACCTCTTTCGGAGACCTCATGAATTGTCCGGGCTAGCCGTTGCGCAGCTCGTACAAACGTTCCGCATAGGCGGCGTCGTCGACCCAGAGACGGCGAGCGGAACGCTCGATGAACGGGCGGATGAAGCGCTGAAGCTTTCGGGCGTGTCGAAAACCGGGCCTGTCCGAGGTCGCCAGTGTCGCCTCGACCACCAGGGTGCGCCCCGGCTCGATCGGCGTCGCGTGGGTCTCCACCACTGAGCCCTTCCCATCGCCTTCAATGATGGTCATGACGATAGAGCGCGGCTCGGGGCTGTGGAACGTTGCATCGGTCTCGGCGACGATGCGGCCGACGAGCCTTTTGGCCAC
>RCNE010000112.1_pt1 | contig 37001 bp, 48 predicted proteins | sample 2041361 | NCBI WGS metagenome assembly RCNE01 (sample SAMN09708229, study PRJNA481090) | Marine sediment metagenome, whole genome shotgun sequencing project. | reverse complement strand
GTCGCGAGAAGATGCAGTCGGCGGCGTCGTTCACCCACGCAACCTTCGTTCCGTGCGGGCTCGCCGCTATGGCCAGGTTGGCTCGAGCATCCAGTCGGTCATTGATCCTTCGGGCCACTCCACCAACGTTCAGTCGGAGAAGCCGGCGCGTGCCCGCCCACATCGACTCGTGTTGCGCATCGGCATCGGCGACCAGTCGAAGTGCCACGGCGGTGCCGTCGTCCACAAGCGTTGGGAAGGCATCCACCATCTGACCGGCAGCTTCGGTCCGGAACTGTCTCGGGATGTCACCAAAGACCCAACTCGTTGCACCTTCGGCGCCGAGGCCGTGGTCGCCAGAGGCCAAGACATCTCGCACCTCGGCAGCGAGCTGGCTTCGAAGCGCATCGAGGTCTCGGCCCTGAGCCAACAACGCCCCGTCTGCATCGACGACACGAAAGACCGGTCGCAGATGACTTGGCAACCGGTCGACGACCAATGCATCTGCTGGCAGGGCTTCCCCGCCGAGCTCTCGCAAGGCCTGACGCACCGACTCGACGAGGTTCCCTTCGCTCTCGATGAGCGCGGGCATGATTGCCGACACCGTGTCGGGAATCGGCACAAACGGTTTCCTGACCACCTTGGGCATCGTGCGCAACAGCGCGGTAACCAGCTCCTCTCGCAGGCCAGGCACATTCCACTCGAATGCCGCAGCGTCGAGGTGGCCGAGCAGCGACACGGGGACCGAGACCGTCACGCCATCATTGGCCGAGGTCGCGTCGAACTCATAGTCGACGTCGAGTTCGACAGCACCTGCCTTCCAGACCTCGGGGAACGAGTCATCGTTGACGACGTCCTCCGTCTCGAAGATGTCGTCGAGACGCAGGTCGAGCAAACGCGGATCTCGCTTGCGTCGTTTGTTCCACCATCCGTCGAAGTCTGCTCCCGAGGTAACGGTGGGCGACAGCCGCTTGTCATAGAAGTCGAAGAGCACGTCGTACTCGACGAAGAGGTCCCGTCGCTGCCGCGCACCGAGGCGTCGCACTTCATCGAGCACCGATTCGTTCTGCGCAAAGAACGCGTGGTGGGTGTCCCAGTCACCCTCGATCAATGCATGGTGAATGAAGAGCTGTCGGGCAGCCTCCTCGTCGACTCGGCGATAGTGCACACGTCGGCCTGCCACCAGGGGTACGCCATACAGGGACACACGTTCCACCGTCATTGCCGAGCCACGATCTCGATCCCACTCGGGTTCGTCGTAGCTGCGCTTCGTGACATGCTCGCCGGCCCGCTCAGCCCACTCCGGCTGTATCCGGGCCGCGCTGTGAGCCCAGAGGCGATTGGTCTCGACCAACTCGCCTGCCATGACCCAGTTCGGCGGCTTCTTGCCCAGCGCCGAACCCCGACTGATCAGGAATCTTGCATTGCGGCCTCCGGTGAATTCGCTCGTGGATGAGTCTTTGAGACCGACATGGCTGAGCAGCCCGGTGAGAAGCGCCTGATGAACAACATCCTCGGAGGCGGGCGTCCGGTTGATTTTCCACTGAAGCGACTTCGCGGTTCGTTCGAGTTGACGGAAGATGTCTTGCCATTCACGGATTCGATTGAAGTTGAGAAACTCGCGCTTGCACATCTTCCGGAACTGGCCATTCGATCGAACCTTTCGCTCGTCCTCGATATAACGCCACAGGTTCAACCACGTCAGGAAATCCGATCCCGGCGCCGCGAATCTCGCATGGTTTTGCGCAGCTTCTTCCCGCTTCTCCGAGGGACGTTCACGGGGATCTTGCACCGAGAGTCCAGCGGTGATGATCATCACCTCGTGGAGACATCCGGTGTCTGCGCCTTCGATGACCATTCGACCGAAGCGTGGGTCGATCGGTAGACGAGCAAGCTCTCGTCCAATCGGGGTGAGCCACTTTGGCGAACCTTGCCCCTCAGGATCGACCGCGTCGAGTTCTTCCAAGAGCGCCACGCCGTCACGGATGTTTCGCAGCTCCGGGGGTTCGACGAATGGAAATCGTTCCATGTCTCCAAGACCCAGCGATGCCATCTGCAAGATCACCGAAGCGAGGTTCGTTCGCGTGATCTCCGGCTCGGTGAACTCGGGTCGAGTTGTGAAGTTCTCCTCGGAATACAAGCGGATGGCGATACCTGCCGCAACACGGCCGCATCGTCCAGAACGCTGGTTGGCTGACGCTTGCGAAACATCCTCGATCGGCAGTCGCTGGACCTTCGTTCGATTGCTGTATCGACTGATGCGCGCCGTGCCGGGGTCGACGACATAACGGACTCCAGGCACGGTCAGCGATGTCTCTGCAACGTTCGTCGCTATGACGATTCGACGTCGAACACCACTGCGCTTTCGTTCGAAAACCCGGTGTTGTTCGGCAGCGGATAGCCGACCATAAAGCGGCACGATCTCGGTGTCGCGCAGTTTGGCCTCTGCCAACGCATCGCTTGCTTCGCGAATGTCCCGTTCGCCTGAACAGAAGACCAAAATGTCGCCGTCAGCTTCGTTGTCTAGCTCGACGACGGCTTCGACGATCGCCTCTGTCTGCGAAAGTGGCTCGCCGGTTCCTTCTTCCTCTGGAGGCCGATACCGAATCTCAACCGGATACGTGCGGCCAGACACTTCGATAATCGGGGCGTCATTGAAGTGCTCCGAGAACCGGGCGGTGTCGATCGTCGCCGAGGTGACGATGATCTTGAGGTCCGGGCGCTTCGGGAGCAGCTGTTTGAGGTAACCCAACAAGAAGTCGATGTTCAGACTTCGTTCGTGTGCCTCATCAATGATGATCACCGAATATTTCGACAGCGAGCGATCGTGCTGCATTTCGGCCAACAAGATCCCATCGGTCATCGTCTTGATGGCGGTCTTGTTCGACACCTTGTCGGTGAATCGGACCTTGTAACCAACAAGTCCCCCGAGTTCGTCTCCGAGCTCTTCAGAGACCCGCTCGGCGATCGATCGGGCTGCGATACGCCTCGGCTGCGTATGTCCAATCCACCCGGCTTCATGAAGGCCAAGCTCGAGACACATCTTTGGGAGTTGCGTACTTTTTCCCGATCCTGTCTCGCCGGCGACCACCACAACTTGGTGATCGCGAATGGCTGCAAGTAGCTCTTCTCGGCGTTCAGCGATTGGAAGATCGGGTGGGTAACGAATATCCACGACCGCCCACGGTACGAGCTACGAAGTCACAACGGCTCTCACCTCGTGCGGTTCAAATCCAGCGACGCACCGATGCCGCAAAGATTCGGTACTCGTCTCCGAATTTCTCTGTCAGCATTCGCTCCTCAGGCATGATCTGCAGCCTGGTCAAGATCGCAAGGTATCCAGCCGAAGAGAGTCCCGTTGCGAGCAGGCTCCCCTGCCAGATCCCAACGCCCATGACAACACAGAACATGCCGAGGTACATCGGGTTCCGCGTGTACCCATACACGCCGCTCGCGACCAACGAAGATGCCTTCGAGATCGTATGTGGGTCGACCGATGTCTTGGCCTGCCCAAAACGGGCAACGCCCGCGAGCGAGATTGCACCACCCACGGCGCACAGAACAACGGCTGCCACGAGGCCAATTTCATCTGGGATGAGGCGTTCATTAACGACGGCCGCTATGGCGAACATCAGTGCTATCGAGAGCGCGGTCCAGATAACAGGCGGTACCTGTGTTTCCAGTCGGGTCAACATCTGGGGTTAGGTGAGCCCGAAGATGAGGCCGCGATTTTGGTGAAGCAGGGCCATCTCATGGCTCAATCTCGAGTGGATTCCATGCGCTGTTCGAGAGCCTCGATGGCTTGTTCAGCTGCATCGAGATCACCCGTCTGGATCTGATCCATCGCTCCCTGGAGGTCACGAAGTCGATCCTCGAGTTCGTCCACATCTGGACTTGCCGACGTTGGAGCCTCTGCGACGACCTCGTCGTCCACTTCGTCGACGATCTCTCCGTCCGTATCGTGTTCGATCATGGCCGTGAGTGTAGCGATCCGACCCCGCTGGCCGGGTGCTGAGCGCAATGGTTCGTCAGAGTGCAGTGGCTCGTCAGAGTGCGATGGCAATCGCCTGCGCGAAGTGTTCGGTGTGGGTGAGTGTGATCTTCCACTCGGTGATGCCCAACTCCTCCGCCTTGGCAGCCGCCGTGTCGTGCAACACGATCGAAGGTGCGCCCGAATCGGCTTTCACAACTTCGATGTCCGACATGGTGACCACGCCGAGCCCGACACCCATGGCCTTCATGACCGCCTCTTTGGCTGCCCACCGAACGGCGTATCGCTCGGTCGGATCATTCTTCGTATCGGAATATTCCTGCTCGGCTGCAGTGAACGTTCTGTGCTTGATCCCCGGCGTACGTTCCAGCGTTCGTCGGAACCGATCCAACTCGACGAGGTCTGTGCCAATCCCGATCACCCGATGGATCGTAGAGGAATACGGGCCGGCGGCCGAGTAGTTTGCGCAGGTATGGCCGATCATCAATGGGGATTTCGAACTCGTGCGCTACATGCGGGAGCTCGACCCGATCCACACACCGGCGCACGAGCGGTGCCGATCTACCAGACCACCAGCTTTGTTTTCGAAGATACCCAAGACGCTGCCGACCTCTTTGCCCTGCAGAAGTTCGGCACGATCTACACACGGATCTCGAATCCAACCATCGCGGCGTTCGAAGAACGCATCGCCAGCCTCGAGGGCGGCATCGGCGGCGTGGCGTGCGCGAGCGGGCAGGCTGCGGAGTACCTCGCCATTACGGCCCTCGCCGGCGCGGGAGACAACATCGTCGCCAACGCCTCGCTTTACGGAGGAACCGTCACCCAGTTCGACGTGACCCTTCGTCGGCTGGGGATCGACACACGTTTCGTGAACGCGAACAACCCCTACGCGGTACGGAGCGCAATCGACGAGAACACAAAGGCGGTGTTCACCGAGATCATCGCCAACCCGTCAGGTGAAGTTGCCGACCTCGAGGCGATCTCCAAAGTGACCCGCGAGCGTGGCGTTCCACTTGTCGTCGACAACACGTTCGCCACTGCGTACCTCTGTCGGCCAATCGAATGGGGGGCCGACATCGTCGTCCAGTCGGCCACGAAGTTTCTGGGCGGTCACGGAACCTCGATCGGCGGCATCATCGTCGACAGTGGGCGGTTCGACTGGGGCAATGGTCGCTTCCCACTGATGACCGAACCCATCCCGAGTTACAACGGGCTCCAATGGTGGGACAACTTCGGCGAATACGCCTACGCCACCAAACTCCGAAGCGAACAACTCCGCGACGTGGGCGCCTCGATGTCGCCGTTCAACGCATTCCTCATACTTCAGGGAGTCGAAACCCTGCCGCAGCGAATGACCGAACATGTGGCCAACGCTCAACAAGTGGCCGAGTGGCTCGACGCAGACCCACGGGTCAGTTGGGTCAAGTACAGCGGACTACCCACGTCGCCCCACCACGCCAATGCAAAGAAGTACCTACCGAAAGGACCCGGTGCGATCTTCACCTTTGGTGTTGCCGGCGGACGAGAAGCTGGCTCCACGTTCATCAACTCGCTTCAGATGATCAGTCACCTCGCGAACGTGGGGGACGCGAAAACGCTCATCCTCCACCCGGCATCGACCACTCATCAACAACTCAGCGATGGACAACTTGCGGCCGGAGGTGTCTCCGACGAGATGGTCCGCATCTCCGTTGGACTCGAAGACGTCGAGGACATCATCTATGACCTCGACCAGGCACTCACGATTGCTGGGGGAAATCAATGACCGAGAACGACCGTCCACCGGTCGAGGGATGGACTCCCCCATCGCCGCTCGAACGAAAGGCCATCCTCGACTCAACCAAGTCGATCGCCATTGTTGGTGCGAGCTCAAAACCTGGACGTGCATCGAACTTCGTTGCGACCTATTTGCTGTCGAGCTCGACGAATTTTCGGGTCTATCTCGTCAATCCGCGCGAGACCGAGATCCTGGGTCAACCGGTGTACGCATCGCTCGAAGACCTGCCAGTGGTTCCCGACCTCGTCGACGTCTTCCGCAAGAGTGAGGATCTTCCCGGCATTGCTGAGGAGACCATCGCTGTGGGCGCCAAGACATTCTGGGCGCAACTCGGTTTGTGGAACGGTGAGGCCGCGGGTCTTGCAGCGAATGCAGGTCTCGATGCCGTGATGGACCGGTGCACAAAAATCGAACACGCCCGTTTCGCTGGTGGCCTCCATCTCGCTGGCTTCGACACCGGTGTCATCTCGTCAAAACGACGCAGCTAAACAGCTCGCCGAGCCGTCTCACATCCACACATGTTGGTCGGTCTCGGCGACGTACAACGCACGATCCCGAAGCGCACGGGCTTCGTCGATGCCGATCATGCCAATCGACAGAGAACCATCAGCGGTCTGCACCGTGACGGTTGCGAGATCTCGCTTCCGCTCGAACAGTGTCTGTGAGACCCGCACGCCGTTGGCCTTGCGAAGCAACACATCGTGTCGTGACCACCCGAGAAACTCGCCACGATTGCTGAGCTCCTCATCGTTCACACCCCATCTGCGAAGGCGCACCCTTCGACGGGTGGTCAGCCACGTGATCGGCACGAGCAACAAGAAGAGCGTCGACCACCAACCGAGGGGCACGAAGACCACAGCCGTCAGGAGCACAGCGCCGATCGACGTATTTCGGACAGCCTTGAAAACTTCGTCGTTCGAGACGCGACGGTCGAGAGGGTTCACACCAGCCGAGCCTTCGAGTGCGATCAAGCGGATCTCATCCGCCTGCGCCTGATCGCAGCCGGGAATCACGAAGTTGCCCGATCCAATCGTGTGCAGCACGAGGGTGTGCAGGCCGGCCATCTGCTCAAGGAGGCTCTGACTGATTCCGACTCGCTGGATGCGGGGGACACTGCTCGCAACACTTGTGGTCGACAACAACCCAGAGTTCCGGCGAAGCCCGGCCGCTGTCGAGGTCACCGTGAGATCCCAATCGACCAGGACGACGCGGAGGAGATTCAGGATCACGCTCAGAACAAGTATTGCAATGGAGGCGACGGGGATCGCCCAGAGAAGCCAGGCGCCGAGCGACGGTTCGTCGAGTGATGGCAGGTCGAACGGCACGAGGTCGGCTCCTTGATCGGCGAACGCAATCAGGGGCGCCACCACCGCAAATCCGGTGAGCGGCATCTGGGTCAGGGCGATCATGATGACGCGCTGCAAGGGGTGACGAAGAAGGACTCGATCGGGTCGCTCCGGTGGTGGGGGATCGAACGGTCCATGCCCATCGTGCGTCGGGTTGGTGCCGTCGGTTGAACTTGCGACAGCCTCGCGACGTCGATAATCGGCGGCAGCCCGTTGCAACGCATCCGCGATCGGCCGGTCAATCGCATCGATCGTGAACTCTGTGGTCTCGGTTCCGGCCGTTTCAAGCGAAACCTGCACCAACCCGAACGGGCGATGCAACACCTTCTGTTCGAGTGACACGCTCTGCACGCGGTCGAGGGGCACGCTCAGGGTCTCCTGTGAGAGAACCCCCTTCTGCACGTGAAGTTCTCCCTCGACGACGCTAAATGTATAACGCCACCAGCTGAGGCTAGAGAAGCCGAGAAACGCGAGCCCAACCAGCAGAATGATCGCGAGAAAGTAGAAGACCGACGATGCCCGCGCGAGCAAAAACCCGACACCGACCACGAGCTGCACAATCCCGATCTGGCGAATTGTGCGGAACGCCAAGAACACGATCGCCATCAACGATTGCCGCTGAGGCACCTCAAGCGACAACGTCGCGTTAGCCGATGTCACAGTTCTTCGGAGAGTTCGCCAGCGCGTTCCACGACGAGAAGTTTGAGCCTCTCGGCATCGTCTGAACCCAACCCATGGATGTGCAGATCGGGCCCCGCGGAACTCACCTCGAGTGTTGCAAGATCGAAAGCTCGTTGTATCGGACCTTGTCGTATCCGAGCATGCTGCACCCGCACAAATGGCACGGTCTCGACGGTCTTGACGAGTACGCCGGATCGATACGACAGATCGTGTTCGCGAACTTGGTAGCCGATGTTGTTGACCTCGAGCACCTTAAGCACCGCGCCAATTGCGGTGAGCACGACCAGAACGCCCATAACGAGCAGAGGTATCCACGACCTCGAGGCGACCACGATCGAGACGACGATTCCGACGACCACCGCAGTCACTGCGAAGATCGCCCGACCAATCAACGCCACCCGAAGAAAGTTGGGGTGCATGGATACGAACGATTCCTGGTCGAGGACGGGGATTCCCGAAACATCGATTGGCTCATTCGAAAAGATGTTCTCGACCACAGCACTACGTTATCTGGGAGCGAAGCTCGCGTAGCGACCATGCAGGCGAACACGGATGTCGGGCGGAAGCCCCGACGTGTTAGGGAGCGAAGCTCGCGTAGCGACCATGCAGGCGAACACGGATGTCGGGCGGAAGCCCCGACGTGTTAATGCCGCCAGCGGTCGGCAAGCTCCTGGATCGATGCCCACAAGAGCTCTCCAACGGGTTCCTGCGCCAGCCGATCGAGCCGGAAGGTCTCCTCTGTCTCGGTGACAGCGCCGTGTAATGCGGAGAATCGATTGCGATACCCCTGCAGGACACCTCGCATCACCTCGGCGTCGAGATGGTCGTGAAGCTCGATGTGCAGCAACGTCATGCCCATCGTGTGGTTGTCCTTCACCTCAGGAATCATCATGATTGGTCGGCCGTCGGACCGGCCCTTCGCCACGAGCACTTCGCGCTCCTCGGCGACTCGTTTCTTTGTTCCACGAAGTGCCGGCGTCCTATCCGTGCGGCTCGGAATTGTCGCCGAGACGCCGCCGCGATCAATGACGGTGATCGTTCCCGTCTCTCCCTCGGCAGCATCGATTGCATACCGCGTCCAGCCAACGACCTCGGCCACGGCTGGGTCGAGGTTCGCAAGCGTCCGAATGGTCGAGTAGGTGAGCCCGTCGCGCGGCGTTCCGGTTTCGAGGACCTGTGAGACAAGCGGGATCTCGAGCAGCGTCTCGTCTGTACGAGATATACCCACGGTGACCGTCTTGGCCTGGTGTTTGATTGCGTCGACTGGGCGAGTGAGCTCATCGATTGCCGAACTAAGGGAGAGGGTGAGGTCCTCGATGACGACGGCGGGTGTTCCCACTTTGCCGAATTCGAGCTGATAGCTGTCGAGGGGTGCGCTTCCGAGCGCATACCGGAATCGAGCGGCGAGCTGAACAGCGGTGCTGGCCTCGAGATGGCCATTGAGGGAACCGACTCGCAGCCACTCCATGAACTTGTTGGCGGCTGGCTCGAGGCTCGGTCGGATCTGCTCGAGGAAGGCTTCGCCCGAGAGCTGGCCTCGGGTCTCGTCGATCAACCCTTCGATGGCCGCCCGCGCTTCGCGCAACGGCTGCGCTTGAGCATCGATGGCCAACGCAGCCTCATAACCAAAGAGGTGTCCAACCACTGTCGAGAGAACGAACGCCAGACGAGGGTGGACGGCCGGCACGTAAATCACGTCGAGGGCACTCGAGAACCGCGTCTCACCCTCGTTCGCAATGACGATTGGAGCCGACTTGTGAGCCCGGAAGATCTCTACCTCTTTGCCGACGTCATCGGCAGTGGAACCCTCGAGACCGGCTGCACAGATCAGGATCATTGGCTCCGACGAGAGGTCGATGTGTTTCTTGTCCTCGGTCGAGTCCGCAGCGATCGACTTGTAACAAAGTTCGGAGAGTTTGATCCGAAGCTCACGCGCAGCAATCAAGTTCGGCCCATTTCCGACGCACGCCCAGTATCGGCGTGACGGCGCGTGTGCCCATGCGGCACGTGCGATGTCAGATCTCGTCCCAATGGTCTCGGTCATGTGGTCGGGGAGGTCTCGCAGGCTCTGCAGTACTGCTTGACGATCAGCGGGCTCGACCCGGTCAGGCATTGCGAGGTCGGCGATAACAATTGCGAGAAGGAATCCGGCGGCGATCTGCGCATAGAACGCCTTTGTCGAGGCAACACTCATCTCGACATCTCGGCCATCCGACGTGTAAAGCACACCCTCGGCCCGGTCGGTAAGGTCACTTCCTCGGCGGTTGACGATCGCGATTACTGACGCCCCACGCTGTTTCACAATGTCGACCGTCCGGTTCGTGTCGGTCGTCGTGCCTGACTGCGAGATAGCAATGACCAACGAGTTGGACATGTCCTTTCGGAGGCCAAATCCGCTGAGCTCGGTCGCGGCGATTGCTTTCACGGCCAGATGACCATCGACCTCGTCGATCAACGCTTCGGCAACAGCTTGTCCAGCAACAGCAGCGGTTCCCTGTCCAATGACATAGATGTTGGTGATCTGACCCGTTCGCAGTTTGTCTGCAATGGCGGGCGGCATCGTGGACGAGTCGACGACGACGCCGAGATGACCATCGGTTTCGATGAGCTTGCCCCGCAATGTCTTTCGGAAGCTTCGTGGAGACTCGGTGATCTCCTTGAAGAGGTAATGCGCGTAATCGCCCCGGTCGATGTCTCGAGTCGTCACTTCAGCCGTCGCGACGTCGGCGGCCGTCACCGGGAGTTCTGTGCCGTCGTATCCCACACGCGTCATTCCCTCGATTTCACCAGCGTCGGACCCACTCAGGCGCAGGATCTGGCCCCGGCTGGCGCTGGGGTTGTCAGGGTTTGCTGGGGTTTCACCATCCATGCGCACATACGACACGGTTTCCTCGACAACTCCGTATGGCTCGGAGGCAACGACATAGCTGTCCTCTGCGAGGCCAACATAAATCGACTGCCCACTACCTCGCAGCGCGAGAAGAAGGTCGTTTGGTGCATCCTCGCTCGACAGGCCGATCGCTACCGATCCCTCAAAAACCGAGACCGCTCGACGGAAGGCTTCCGTGATGTCGTAACCATCGCTCAGGTGTTTCGATGTCAGCGTCGGAATGACCTTGGTGTCCGTCGTGATGTCATCAGCGATCGAAAGACTCTCGGATCGGATGAGGTCGCCATAGTTGTCCACGTCGCCGTTGAGAACTGCGGTGCAGTAGGGACCCTGCGTGTCGGTGGTCAGATCTGAGTTGACGGGATGTGCATTCGGCTCCGAAACGATCCCCACACTTGCCCAGCGCGTGTGGCCGAGCACAACGACCTCAGCCGTCTCGTTGTCGAGGGCTCGCCGTAACAAATCATCGTTTCGAATGCTGTTGCGCAAAGATGCGGTGTTGTCCCCGAGCTCACCGATTTCCGCGGCCACCTTGTAGACGAAGCTCAATCGGTCACCGACGGTTCGAACCGCCGAGTCGGTGAACAGCTCCGCCATCTCGGCCCGAGCTTCGATTGCAGAAACCACCGTCGGGTCCTTCACGTCAAGACCGTGATTGCTGACGAGAAGGTGCACTCCAGCCGAATCACGACCACGCACCTCCATCCGGTCGAGGGCAGATAGCGCCTGGTGGACCGAGAAGATGGCGTCGATTCCAGCTCCGTGAACATCGCGGCCGCCAAGATCTCGTACTACTGCTGCTGCACGTAGACGATCTCGTTCGATGGCCCAAACAGCATCGCGGACGCGTACGACCGAGGCGTTCACTGCTTCAAGGTCCAACGATTCAACCGTGGCCTGGGCATCAAGCTGCGCCTCGAGGAGATCCAGAATGGTATTCAACGAACCGAGCTCAACTCGAAGAGCATCTCCGAGGCCAGGGTCGGCGAGCATGGCACGAATACCTGGGGTGCCACGAAGCAAACGGTCAGCTGTCTCGAGCCGATCAGCGACCGCGATCAATGGAGCGTCCGCTGCAGCAAGCGCAACCCCCTCGAGCACGGCAGCGGTTCCATCGACAAGGGCCATCACATCGTCTCGGGTCGGGGCAGTTCGCAACGAAGGGCGCCGGACGACGGCAATGATTCCGCACATGATTTGGGGGCTCACTTTCGACAGCTCGCTGGTCGGCGCGAGCTGCGCATCACAGGATTCTACGAATCACTTCGGTTGAGGGGTGGGAAGGCCTGAGACCTTTGCCGAGCAAACAGAAAATCTCGGTAAACGTGTCCGACGTAGATTCAGGCGAGTTTCATAACTTCTGCAACCAGTCGAGCGGCCGATTCTGCGGCGATGTCGGCCTCCGCTGCCTCGACCATGACACGAACGACGGGTTCGGTTCCGGACTCTCGAATCAACACTCGGCCCGAACTGCCCAGCCGCGCTTCTTCGGCACTCACTGCCTGCGCCAGATGGCTGGACAAGTCGGGGATCTTCGCTGCCATCCGAACGTTCTCGAGAACCTGGGGATATCGAGTCATCACCGACGCCGCCCACTTGCCCAGGTCGACCCCTCGGCGTATCGACGCGTCAAAGAGTTGGACCGCGGTAAGCACGCCGTCACCGGTTGTCGCCAGGTCACGATGAATGACATGTCCGGACTGTTCACCACCAAGTGTGAAACCGCCAGCATCGAGCGCCTCAAGCACATACCGATCGCCCACAGGCGTTTCGACCATGTCGATGCCCTCCGCTTCCATCGCCACACGAAAACCCAAGTTGGCCATGACGGTGATGACCACTGTGTTCTTGGCTAACGCGCCACGATCACGACGATCGAGAGCGCTCATGGCAATGATTCGATCACCATCGATGATCTCTCCATCGGCTCCGACCGCAGCGATACGGTCGGCATCTCCATCGAAGGCAAACCCAGCAACCGCCCCGTGTTCACGCACCGCCGCCTGGAGAAACTCCGGGTGGGTCGAGCCCACGCCAGCATTGATGTTGCGACCATCTGGTTGGTCGGCGAGGCTTACAACCGTTGCGCCGAGACGCTGGAAGACTGTTGCAGCGGTGGTCGACGCGGACCCATTGGCCGAGTCGAGAACCACAGTTCGTCCGTCGAAGCGCCGACCCTCAACCGAGTCGACGACTGCGTCTGTGTACCGATCGATCGAGCCCGACTCGATTGTCGGTTCGAGCCCAGATCCGACCTCAAGGCCACCCTCTTGATCGAGCATGGATTGAATCACGTCTTGGTCCGTGTCGCTCAGCTTCAGTCCGCCAGCAGCGAACAACTTCACGCCGTTGTCCTGCCATGGGTTGTGTGATGCGGAGAGCATGGCCCCCGGTAGGCCGTCGGCGGCACAAAGCCATGCAACGGCCGGTGTTGGCACGACGCCGAGGTCGCGAACCAAGACACCTTGGGCGGCGCATCCCTCAGCGAATGCTCGCTGGAGCTCGGGGCCGGACTCTCGAGTGTCGCGCCCGACGATGATCTCGCTGCGGGCCAGCACACGCGAAGCAGCTGACCCAAGCGTTCGAACGAACGCTGGAGTCAGCTGAGTCAGAGCTTCTGCACGAACACCATCAGTTCCAAATCGGAGCATGGGGTTCGTATCGGCGGACGAGTCCGCCGATTAACGCTTGCTGTACTGAGGTGCCTTACGAGCCTTCTTGAGGCCGTACTTCTTGGACTCCTTCTTGCGGGAGTCACGAGTGAGAAAGCCGGCCTTCTTCAGCACATCTCGATACTCAGGGTCAATCACGAGCAGAGCACGGGCGATTCCAAGGCGCATGGCCCCGGCCTGTCCCGTTGGGCCGCCACCGTGCATGGTGACGCTGACGTCCCAGGCATCTTCGGTTTCGGTCACCCGAAACGGCTCGCTGAGCTGCTGGCGGTGCACTGCACTAGGAAAGTAATCCTCGAGCGTGCGGCCATTGACGGTCATGGTGCCGTCGCCGGGGAGAAGGCGGACACGTGCCACTGCACGCTTGCGCCGACCGGTGGTCTGAATGGGAGAGATGGTGGTTGCCATTGGTCTTGTTCCTTCGGCTGGGCCTAGGCCCGGTTCTTAGCGTGTTCGATGATGAGTGGCTGTGGGTTCTGCGCCACATGTGGGTGTTCGGGGCCTGCGTACACCTTCAGTTTGGTGAGTTGCTGGCGACCGAGACGAGTCTTGGGGACCATGCCGCGCACAGAACGACGCACCGCCTCGGCGGAATCCTTCTGCATTGCCTCGGCATAGGTGTTCTGCTTGAGCCCTCCGGGATACCCGGTGTGGGAGTACACCATCTTGCGGTCGGCCTTGCCGGCCGTGAGAACAACTTTGTCCGCGTTGATGATGATGACGTGATCGCCCATGTCGAGATTTGGTGTGTAGGTGGGCTTGTGTTTACCGCGGAGACGGATAGCAACCTCGGTTGCGAGGCGTCCGAGAACGAGGCCTTCAGCATCGACCACGTGCCATGCACGATCGATCTCTGAACCCTTAAGTGAATACGTAGTCAATGTCCGACTCCTGCAACGTGTCGCGGTGTTTGAGGCGACCTCAGTCCGAAGATTGAGTCTAGATGGGGTGATTCCACAAACCAATCCGAAAAGCGCCTATTCGCGCGAGACTTTGCCCGTGACGGACAAAGTTCTTACAAGGTTGCGAACACTCGGGAAGTCGCGACACGGCTACCGGGTTCCGTTCTAGCGTGAAGGTCGTGTCGAAAATTCTTGTCGTAGATGACGAACCAATGGTGCGTGAAGTGCTCTCGCAGTACCTCTCTGCCGACGGTTTTGACGTTGTCGAAGCTGGTGATGGCGATGCGGCAGTCGCCGCTGTCACCGACACCCAGCCGGATCTGGTTCTCCTTGATCTGATGTTGCCAAAACGCAACGGCCTCGACGTTTTGCGGTTTATTCGCGGCACATCAGCGCTGCCGGTGATCTTGTTGACCGCCCGAGGTGATGAAGCTGATCGGGTACGAGGGCTCGAGGCCGGAGCCGACGACTATGTCGTCAAACCGTTCTCCGCCCGCGAAGTCGTCGCCCGCGTCCGTTCGGTGCTGCGACGCACCCAAGATTCCATCTCGACAGCGGCGATGCTGACCGAGTTCGGCGACATTTGCGTCGACCCGTCTCGTTGGGTGGTTACCAAGAACGGGAAGAATCTCGATCTTCCACGTAAAGAGTTCGAACTCCTGAACTGTTTCCTCGCCCACCCCAGCGAAGCCCTCACGAGAGAAGACCTCCTGCAGAAGGTGTGGAGCTCGTCGACCGAATGGCAGGACCCCTCGACGGTCACCGTTCATGTGCGCCGGCTGCGCGGAAGACTCGAGGATGACCCCTCCAAGCCAGCACACTTCGTGACCGTATTTGGTGTGGGCTACCGTTTCGACCCATGAGCCGGCAGCACCCATGAGACGCTGGACCACGCTGATCATCGCGCTCGCAGCACTCGCCACCCTGGCTGGTATTGCAGCGACGGTGGCGACCGAGGTCGTAATGGTGCCCACCTCGACCGAGCGAACGCAACTCATTGCGCTCCTCGTCTCGATTGCTGCGGTATCGATCACCATTGCGGTGGTTCTCCGTCTCTTCGCCCCTCGGTCATTGACCCGACGAATGTTGGTCGCGGCGATTTCGGGACCTGTCGTGGTTGCTGTGGCCTTGAGCGCCGGATCACAGTCGATGTTTCTCAGTGAACACGACCTCCAGTTCCTGCTGATTCTTCTCGCATTTGCCACTGTGCTCGGCCTCGGAGTTATGCACGCGCTCGCCCGGCCACTGACCGATGACCTCGCTGCACTGACAGAGGTCGCGCGCCGTATTGGCGCTGGGGACCTCGACGTCCGAGCCGAACTCGAACGGATGGACGAGGTCGGCGATCTCGCGTCAGCGATCGACTCGATGGTCGAACAAATTCAGACCTCTCGCGCCGCCCGCGATGAAGCTGAACGAGAACGTTCAATCACGCTGGCGTCGCTCAGCCACGACGCGCGAACACCCCTCACCAGTATGCGACTGGCCACCGAGGCGCTACTCGACGGCATCGCTCCCGACCCAGAGCGTTACCTCCGCACAATTGCCTCCGATATCAGGGCCGTCGAAACCCTCATCTCCGACCTTTTCACCATTGGTCAACTGGAGGCGGGTCGCCTCGAACTTTCGGCTGGCCCGATTGACGTCATGACCACCGTGCACGACGTCGTCGAATGTATGGCACCAATCGCCGCCGAGAAGTCTGTTCCACTTATGGTGACCGGACCAGAACACGCATCCTTGACCGCTGATCCATCACAACTCCACCGAGTGCTCTCGAACCTGGTCGCGAACGCTATCCGCCACTCCCCTTCTGGGGCTCCCGTCTGCATCGAGGTCGATGGATCGACGAGCCGAATCTCCGTCATCGACCATGGTGCGGGTTTCCCTGCCGATTTCGTCAGCGAAGCGTTCCAACCCTTCCGACGACACGATGAGGCCCGGGAACGGTCCCAGGGCGGCGCTGGACTGGGGTTAGCTGTCTCGAAGGGCATCATCGAGGCCCACAATGGCCGAATCTGGGCAGACGCCGGACCCGGCGGAGCAGTCCACATCGAGCTCTCGCAGTAATCCAGTCGACGAAGCGGCGCCGTCGTAGCGGTCGTAGTATCTGCGTCACTACCCCGGAGGCTCTGATTTTCCCATGACCGACCGCATCACCGAGCCTCCATTCGCGGCACCCGCTGGTTCAAAGATCATGGGCGAGCTCGCGGGTCTGTTGCAGTTTCCGCGCCTCGCAATTCGCAGCCCACTCCTGGCGTTGCTGCCCAGGGGAAACCAAACCGTCGTCATGTTCCCGGGTTTTGGCACCGGCGACATCTTCACCGCGCCACTTCGAGGTGCGCTACGAACACTGGGACATCGCCCCTACGGATGGGGATTCGGTATCAATCGTGGCGACGTGCAGGGGACGGTCGACCGTGTCTCGGAAATGGTGCGAGAACGAGCAGAACGAGCAGGAGGACCAGTCGCGCTCATTGGCTGGAGCCTTGGCGGCATCTTCGCCCGAGAAGTTGCCCGAGATGCTCCTGAACTCGTCACGAGGGTTATCACGTACGGCACACCGGTCGTTGGAGGTCCGCGTTACACCCGCGGTGCAACGACATACGGCGAGGAGCAGGTCGCACACATTGAGTCGGTGGTCGAGGAACGAAACCAAATTCCCATCAACCGCCCGATCACCGCGATCTACTCCCAGTCCGACAGCATCGTCGACTGGCGAGCCTGCATCGACGGATTCAGTCCTGAGGTCGAGAACATCGAAGTCCGCTCCACTCATGTTGGCATGGGCATCGACCCCGACGTGTGGTCAATCGTCGCCAAACGACTTGCGATCGAGTCAAACACGTGAAGCTCGACGGCAAGGTCGCCGCAGTCACGGGCGCTGCGTCGGGGATTGGGCGGGCACTGGCCGTTGCACTTGTCTCACGTGGGTCCGACGTTGCGCTGAGCGACGTCGACGGTGTGGGACTCGAGCAGACTGCACTGTTGTGCAAGAGCTCGCAACAACATGTCTCAACATCGATCGTCGATGTCGCCGATCGAGATGCGGTGTTCGATTGGTCGACAGAGGTCGTTGAACGCCATGGCCGTGTCAACCTCATCGCCAACAACGCTGGCGTCGCCATGTCTGGTGCTGCGACGCATCAATCGATCGATGACTTTCGATGGCTGATGGACATCAACTTCTGGGGTGTGGTGTACGGAACAGAAGCGTTCGTTCCTCACCTTCACCGGGCCGGCGAGGGGCACATCGTGAACATCTCGAGCGTGTTCGGACTGTTGAGCATTCCGTCTCAGTCGGCGTACAACGCATCGAAATTTGCGGTTCGTGGCTACTCCGATGCACTACGGATGGAACTCGAGATGGCGAGAACCCCTGTTTCGGTCACGACCGTCCACCCCGGTGGGGTCAAGACAGCTATCGCACGCAACGCACGAAACCCGAACACGGCAGCCGTTCCGCCTAACCGCCTGGGGATGTCGACCGGAAGTGTCGACAAGAACACAGCCGCTGACCGATTCGACGAGTTCCTCGCCCGCACGAACCCCGAGAAGGCGGCAAAACAGATCCTCCGGGCGGTCGAGCGCAATCGCCGGCGAGCCCTCATCGGCCCCGACGCTCCACTCTTCGACCTCGGAGCTCGTGCCCCGGCCGCCTTGAGTCAGCGAATCACGATGATCGCTGCTCGGCGAGCCCTGGGTAATGCACTTCCCAAAACGTGAGGCCGTGTGGCGGTGCCACGTCACCAGCTGCCTTTCGATTCTTGGCCGCAAGAATCGCCGGAATCTCGTCCGGCGCGAATTGCCCCGCGCCAACGTTGACCAGCGTTCCCACAATCGATCGCACCATCTGGTGGCAGAACGCTGACGCCTGAATCCAGAATTCGAGCAAGTCCTCACCCGAGTCGATCCATTCTGCGGCGAGCACCGTCCGGTCCATCAGCTTCTCGTGCGCATCCGGACCAACTTTTGGACGTTTGCAGAAGGAGCTGAAGTCGTGCTCACCAACCATGTGTTGAGCTGCCTGCTGCATTGCGTCAAGGTCGAGCGGGTCCCAGACGTGCCACACGTGCGGGCGGAGAGGATCGGGATGCCGCGAGGTGAGCACCTGATATCGATACCGTCTCCAGTTCGCCGAAAATCTTGCATGAAAGTCGTCAGGAACTCGCTCGATATTGCGTACGACGACGGCCGGGCCGCACAGTCCGTTGATCGACCGTTCGAGCTTGTGCGCTTCGACGGCGTTCTGCCGGATCATCTCCGGGACCTCGAAACTGATCACCTGACCTCGCGAATGCACGCCCTTGTCCGTTCGACCGGCTCCCATGATCTCCACCGGTTCGCCGAAGATGACAGCTAGGGCGTTCTCGATCGAGCCGGTGACCGTCGGAACGTCGGGGTTGGGCGCAAAACCATGAAAGCCACTGCCGTTATATGCGACAGTGGCTTTGAGTTTCATGTGAAACGTAGCGAGACCTGGAGAACCAGATCTCGAAGTCAGACGAGTTCGATGCGCGCCATTGGCGCGTTGTCACCTGAACGCGGGCCGAGCTTCATGATCCGGGTGTATCCACCCGGACGCTCAACATAACGAGGGCCGATCTCATCGAAGAGTTTGGTGGCCATCTCCCGGTCTCCCAGGAAACGAACGACCTGACGGTGGTTGTGCACCCCGCCCTTCTTGGCCTTCGTGATCATCTTTTCTGCGATTGGGCGCATGGCCTTCGCTTTTGCCTCGGTGGTCGTGATCCCCTCAGCGGCGATCAGCGAAGCAACAAGGTTGGCCATCATGGCCCGTTGGTGTGAGGAACTACCGCCGAAACGGGGTCCCTTTCTTGGACGTCCTGGCATGATGGATCAGTCCCTCGTGCGGAGCGTGAGACCACGCTCGTCCAGCTTTTCGATGACCTCATCAAGCGACTTCTGGCCAAAGTTCGTGATGGCAAGAAGGTCGTCTTCGGTCTTTTCGAGGAGCTCGCCGACGGAGTTGACCTGTGCGCGCTTGAGGCAGTTACGAGGACGCTCGGAAAGGTCGAGGTCTTCGATCGGCTTTTCCAGATCAGGTGACCCAGCGACAACCGGGCTCATCTCACCAAGCTCAAGGCCCTGTGGTTCATCGCTCATCTCTTCGACGAGCTGCACCAGCGTACGAAGTGTTGCACCAGCCGAAGCCAGCGCATCTCGAGGGGTGATCGAGCCGTCGGTGACGATGTCGAACTCGACACGGTCGAGATCTGCCTGCTGATCGACACGTGTTGGTGTGACGTCGAAGGCAACGCGGCGGACAGGTGAGTAGATCGAATCGATCGGGATAACACCGATCGTCTCTGAGGTGTTGTTGCGGTCAGCGCTCACATAGCCCGCGCCCTGATCGACGGTGATGTCGATGGCAAGGTGACCCTTGCTGTTAAGAGTGGCGAGTGGAAGATCACCATTGAGGATCTCCACGTCGGCGTGTGGGTGGATATCGGACGCTACGACGTCCCTTGGTCCACGTACGTCGAGACGCAAGGTAACGGGCTCATCAGCATGTACTCGAAGGACGATGTCCTTCAGGTTCAAGATGATGTCGGTGACGTCTTCTGCAACACCTGGAATGGTGTCGAACTCGTGAAGCGCGTCATCGAATCGGACCTGGGTGATCGCTGCGCCGGGAATCGACGAGAGCAAGGTTCGACGCAGTGAGCTTCCGATCGTATGGCCCAATCCTCTTTCGAGGGGGCCGATCGCAAATCGCTGCGAATTGCTCTCTTCTTCTCCGATCGCTTCGACCGTCGGACGCTGAATGACCAGCATGTTTTCTCCTCGGAACTTCGAAGGCGACCCCCGAGCTGTGCTCGGGGTGTTACTTATGGTTGATGGGTATTACTATTTCGAGTACAGCTCAACGATGAGCTGTTCGCGAACGGGGATGTCGATGTGCTCACGCAGCGGAAGCTGGTGCACAACGGCTTCGAACTGATCTGACCCAGCGTCGAGCCATGGTGGCTTCGAGCGGTCAAGAACGTCAACGTTCCACTGCAAGGTGACTCCAGTGCGCGACTTCTCACGCACACGGATGACATCACCTTGGCGTACCCGATAGCTCGGGATGTCGACGCGCGAACCGTTGACTTCAATGTGCCCATGGTTCACGAATTGTCGTGCCTGGGGACGAGTCGCCGCCCAGCCGGAGCGATACACGACGTTGTCGAGACGGAGCTCGAGGAAACGAAGCATGGTTTCGCCGGTGACGTCGGTACCGCGACTTGCCTCGGCGTAGAGGTTGCGGAACTGCTTCTCGGTCAGACCGTAGGTGAAACGCGCCTTCTGCTTCTCCTGAAGCTGAAGCAAGTACTCACTGACATTGCCGCGACGGCGGGTACGGCCGTGATCGCCGGGAGGGTATGGGCGCTTGTCGAGAGCGATCGTCTCGCCCTTCGTTCCCCAGATGTTGGTACCGAGGCGACGCGAAACGCGTGCCTTTGGTCCGGTGTAACGAGACATGTGTCAGACCCTCCGACGTTTTGCGGGACGGCAGCCGTTGTGTGGAACGGGGGTGACGTCTTTGATTCCAGTGACTTCGATGCCGGTGTTTGTGATCGAACGGATCGCGGTCTCGCGACCGGAGCCCGGACCGCGCACGACGACGTCGACGCGGCGAACACCATGTTCCATTGCTCGGCGAGCAGCTTGCTCGGCGGCCATTTGTGCAGCGAATGGCGTGGACTTGCGCGAACCCTTAAACCCGACGTTTCCAGCCGATGCCCAAGACAGCGTGTTGCCAGCCTGATCGGTGAAAGTGATGATCGTGTTGTTGAACGAGCTCTTGATGTGCGCCACGCCATGCGTGACGTTCTTTGACTGCTTGCGCTTCTTGCGCTGTGGCGTTGGTGCCATGATCAGGCCTTCTTCTTTCCGGCGACGGTCTTCTTCGGGCCCTTACGGGTGCGAGCGTTGGTGTGCGTGCGCTGACCACGGACGGGTAGGCCACGACGGTGACGAAGTCCTTGATACGAGCCGATCTCCATCTTGCGCTTGATGTCCTGGCTGGTCTGACGACGAAGATCGCCCTCGACCTTCAGGTGCTCTTCGATGAATGCACGGATCTGTGCGACCTCGGTGTCGGTGAGATCACGGACACGGGTGGTGGGTTCGATCGAGAGCTCAGAGCAGAGATGCTGCGCGGAGGTGAGCCCGATCCCAAAGATGTACGTGAGCGAGATCTGAACCTGCTTGTCACGTGGAATGTCGACGCCGGAAATACGTGCCATGGCGTTTAGCCCTGCCTCTGTTTGTGTCGGGGGTTACTGCAGATGACCATGACGCGACCGTGGCGCTTGATGACGCTGCAGTTGTCACACATTGCCTTGACGCTTGCGCGAACCTTCATGCCTGCGTCCTTTCTTTTTGTACGTTTTTACCGCTACTTGTAGCGGTAGGTGATTCGGCCTCGTTCGAGGTCGTAAGGAGTGAGCTCTACCTGGACGCGATCGCCGGGGAGGATACGGATGTAGTGCATCCGCATCTTGCCGGAGATGTGAGCCAATACTTTGTGGCCATTTTCGAGTTCAACACGAAACATGGCGTTTGGAAGGGGCTCTGTAACAGTCCCTTCCAATACGATCGCGTCTTCTTTTGCTTTCGCCAAGAAATCCTCCTGTAAGGGCGAGACGGCACAGCTATGCGCGCGTCAGGCCAGCGGTTTACGTTAGCGGGCGCGTGTGATTCAACCAACTGGAGACGCAAACAATCGCGTAATTGTCGTGTTGCTACGTACGCTCCGAGAGGTGAATCCGATCTCTACTGATGCCTTCGAACGAGAGGTCTCGAAGGCCCTGGACCTCTTGCCCGACGAACTGGCCGGCCTGATGGACAACGTGGTGATCGTCGTCGAGGACCGAAACGTCGATGAACCTGATCTGCTCGGCCTGTACGAAGGAGTCCCCCTTACCGACCGGGACGGCTACGGATTATTCGATCTCCCAGACCGCGTGAGCGTGTATCGATACCCGCTCTGCGAGTACTGCGACTCCTCCGCCCAGCTCATCGAAGAGATCCGAGTGACCGTCATTCACGAGGTTGCCCATCATTTCGGTATCGATGACGAGCGGTTGGAAGCGCTTGGGTGGGACTGAAGCCGTGCTAAGCAAGCCACATGGATCAGGACAATCCGCAACCGAATGACAACCAGCCGCCGCCGTACCAGCAGCCGCCGCACCAGCAGCCGCCGCCAGCACCTGGCATGGCGCCTGGCATGGTCTACCCCGAGGAGTCCCAGGCGGTCCTGTCGCTGGTCCTAAGCATCATTGGACTCGTCGCCTGCGGAGGGCTCCTGTGCCCAGTTGGCTGGCACCTCGGAAACAAGGAGCTGGCAGGTATCGACGCTGGCCGACGCGATCCGTCCAAGCGAGACATGGCACAGGCAGGCAAAATCATCGGCATCATTGGAACCGTGCTCGTAGCACTAGCAATTGTGGCGACGGTCGGTTTCGTGGTCTTGGCGCTGGTGCTGGGTGCAGCCACGTCGTAGTCGACCCGCCAGAAGTTGTCCGAGATGGCCTAGGTCGTTCGATGTAGGCCGAATTGCTCATGAAGTGGAGGGTGCTGCCGATTCGTTTCGGTGGAGCCGAGGGGTGGCGAGAACCTCTCTAGAACCCGAAAGGCACTCCCACACCATGAAAATTCAACGGCGGAAACACGCAGTGGAGAAATCCAGAGCGAAACACATGATGTTTGGCGTTTTGGCGGTCCTTGCCCTATTTGCCGCAACAATCGACGGAACCGTCGCAGGAGCGGACGAGACCGGCACGTGCGGCGAATTCAACTTCGGGTTCAGCGGCACAAACCTGATCAACGATGGAATCAGCGACAGCGCTGGACCATTCCCCATCAATCTTGCCGCGGGAACTTATGACGTCACTCTTCGTGGCGAAGACGACCACACCAGCAGCGATGCAGACGATCAGCCGGGCGAGCAGTGGTATGTGGCCCTGGACAACGGTTGGCAGTCGGATCTCTCCGACGACATTCCCGACGACGTGGACATGACCTCGACGGTCTTCTCCGGCATCACTATCGAGGCCGCAACGGCCATTTCGGTACACCATGCCGGCGAGGGCAACGTCAACTCCTTGCGTGTTGTGTGTGTTGGGTTCACGCCAACTGGCGCAGACGGCGAGGCAATCGCTGATGATTGCACGTCTGATGAGTCCGAGATGACTGACGACGAAATGGCCGCAGACGTCGTTGAAGACGACACAACAGCCGACGAGGTAGTCGAAGACGCAGCAGCCGACGAGGCAGCAGCCGACGAGGCAGTTGTCGAAGACGCCACCACCGACGAGGCAGCAGCCGACGAGGCAGTTGTCGAAGACGCCACCACCGACGAGGCAGCAGCCGACGAGGTGACTACCGAAGAGGGCTAGTCAGCAACACAATCCACAAAGGATGAGGTGGTCGGACGCAGTCCGGCCACCTCATCTACGTTTTGGCTCGCGGCGCAACACGTCCGTGTCCCGCCGACACAAGAACCCGCCGAAGCGAATGCGGAATTACAGGCCGAGCGCAGAGCGGACTCGACCGAAGACTTCATCCTCTTCGCCGAGACCATCGATAACCATAAGTTTGCCTCGCTCGGCAAACCACGCAAGAAGGGGTGCCGTCTGCTCTTCATAGAGCTCGAGCCGACGGGCGATGCCCTCTGCCGTGTCGTCTTCGCGACCACGGGCCATCATTCTCGCCGTGACCTCTTCGATTGCGACGTCGATGTTGATCGCTGCAGTGAGATCTTCGCCCCGGTCAGCAAACATGGTCGAAAGTGCATCAGCCTGAGCTGGCGTGCGAGGGAATCCATCGAGAAGTACTCCGTTCTCAACGATGTCCGCTGCGCTAAGGCGTTCAGCGACAATCCCGTTCATGATGTCGTCGCCGACAAGCTCGCCAGCCTTCATCACCGCTTCTGCCTGTTGGCCGAGCGGAGTACCTGCAGCGACGGCAGCGCGAAGCATGTCGCCCGTCGAAACGTGGACAATCCCGAACTCTTCAACGAGACGAATGCACTGAGTGCCTTTACCCGCCCCCTGCCGCCCGAGAACAACAATACGTGGCCCCACAGCTACCTCTATTTCTTCTTGCCGAGGAAACCCTCGTAGTTGCGCATCATCAGTTGACTGTCGATCTGCTTCATGGTCTCAAGGGCCACACCGACCGCAATAAGGATCGAGATACCGATGAAACCGAATCCGGCCGCTCCAAGTCCCGCGTTGCTGGTGTCAGTCAGGTTAAACCCGAGGGCACGCATCAACAGATTTGGCAACAATGCGACTGCAGCGATGAAGAGTGCACCGGGCAGAGTGATTCGCGTGAGGATACGAGCGAGATAGTGCTCGGTCTGGGGTCCGGGACGAATTCCAGGAATGAAACCACCCTGCTTGCGGATGGTGTCTGCCTGCTTCGCCGGATCAAACGTGATGGCCGTATAGAAATACGCAAACCCGACGATCATGAAGCCGAACACGACCAGATAGAGAGGCGACGCTGGGTTCACCAGGTTGTCATTGACGAAGTTGCGAATGCCATTACCCCAGCCAGTGTCGGGCAGCGCAACAGCGATGAGGTTCGGGAGGTATAACACCGAACTTGCAAAGATGATTGGGATAACGCCCGACTGGTTGACCTTCAGCGGGATGTAGGTGCTTTGGCCGCCGTACATCTTGCGTCCCACCACTCGTTTGGCAAAGTTCACCGGAATGCGGCGTTGGCCGTTCTCCACGAACACGATGCCGACGAGCGCAATGATGAGAATGATTGCGAATGCGATGACTGCGATCAGGCCCTCGTTGGTCCACAACGCGCTGAACTGCGCTGGGAACTGGCTGACGATCGAGGCAAAGATGATAAGTGACATCCCGTTGCCGATTCCCTTTTGCGTGATGAGCTCGCCCATCCACATCACGAGTGCTGTACCAGCGGTGAGCGTGAGCACGACCAGCAAGACAGTCCAAACGTTGAACTTGGGCAACAGCACGAAGCCGCCACCAAGGCCGTCTGACCGGTTGAAGAGGAACGAGAAGCTCGTCGATTGGATGATGGCGATCGCAATGGTGAGATACCGCGTCCATTGCGTGATCTTGCGTTGACCAACAGCGCCCTGTTGTTGCCACTGTTCGATTCGAGGTACAACAACTCCGAGCACCTGCATGATGATCGACGCCGTGATGTAGGGCAGAACGCCCAAGGCAAAGATCGCAAACGTGGTGAGCCCACCGCCCGAGAACAGCTGGACATAGGCGAGAATGCCGCCTTGCTGGCTGCTGTTCTCCCGAAGTTGCTGCACTGCGGCCGTGTCAATTCCCGGTGAGGGAATAAATGACCCCAGTCGGTAGAGCGCCAAAGTGAACAGCGTGAACAGGATCTTGTTTCGAAGATCCGGAACCCGGAACATGTTTGCGATTCGTGAAATCACGAGTTCTCCCTCAGAGCAATGGGATTACGGTAGCTGAGCAACCCAGGTTTCGGGTCGCGGATTCGATTTCCGACGAAGGAAATCAGCGGTTGGTGTGCTGGTTGCCCTTGGCCGGAGGACGCGGTGCGTCTCCCCATGGCTTGGGCAGGATCTCCATCGTGCCGCCTGCTGCGGTGATGGCTTCCTCGGCACTCTTCGAGAACGCATGCGCCTTGACAGTCACGCCGGAAGCAAGTTCGCCACGACCAAGAACCTTGATCAACGAGTTCTTGCCCACGAGTCCGAGCTCGAGGAGTGTCTCTGGAGAAACGTCCGTAAGACCGCTCTCCGCAATGGTGTCGAGGTTGATCGCCTGATACTCCACACGGAACGGGTTGGTGAAGCCGCGAAGCTTCGGAACCCGCTTGTGAAGTGGCATCTGGCCACCTTCGAAGCCCTGACGGACCTTGCCGCGACCACGTGAGTGCTGACCCTTCGTACCGCGGCCTGCGGTTTTGCCGCCCTTGCCACCGATACCTCGGCCCTTACGTTTTGCATTCTTCGTTGAGCCCTCAGCGGGCTTGAGATCATGGACCTTGATGGCCATTACGCCTCCTCGACGGAAACCAGGTGGGGCACCCGGCTGATCATGCCACGAACCTCAGGGGAATCGGGCTTGGTGACGGTACGACCAATACGGCCGAGACCGAGCGCGCGGATCGTGCCGCGCTGCTTGGGCTTACATCCAATCGTGGATCGGACCTGGGTGATATTGAGATCGGCCATCAGTTGCCTCCGGTCACAACGCCGGCGGTAGCAGGATCGTCGCCGTCTCGCTCCGATTCCTTGTATGCCTTGAGTAGGCCAGCAGGAACGAAATCCTCGGGATCGAGACCACGAAGACGAGCAATCTCATCTGGCCGCTTCAGATCCTTGAGACCAGCGATGGTCGCACGTGCGACGTTGATGTGGTTCGGCGAGCCAAGAGACTTGCAGAGCACGTCTTGGATTCCGGCCTCTTCGAGGATGGCGCGAGCAGCACCACCGGCGATCACACCAGTACCAGGCGCAGCTGGCTTCATGAGCACGCTGCCGGCGCCCATCGAACCCAAGACTGGATGCACGATCGTCGTGCCAGCGAGCGGAACGTTGAACAAGTTGCGCTTGGCTTCCTCGGTGCCCTTCTGGATTGCCAGCGGCACCTCTTTGGCCTTGCCGTATCCAAGACCAACCTGACCGTTGCCATCGCCGATCACGACGAGAGCCGTGAAGCTGAAGCGTCGACCACCCTTGACGACCTTGGCCACGCGGTTGATGTGGATCACGCGGGAGTCACGAAGACCACCCTCGTTCTCGCGGTCGTTACGACCGCCACGGTCGTTGCGGTTGTTGTTTTCGTTCGCCATCAGAACTCCAGTCCTGCTTCGCGAGCCGCGTCGGCCAGAGCGGCGACACGTCCGTGATAGAGATTGCCGCCGCGATCGAACACGACGGAGTTGATGCCAGCATCCTTGGCTCGACTTGCGACGAGCTCACCAACCTTGGTGGCAGCGTCGACCGTGTTGCCACGACCGTCCCAGCCATTTTCGACAGTGCTTGCCGCAGCTATGGTGACGCCGGTGTCATCGTTGATGACCTGCGCAACAATGTGCTTGTTCGAACGGAACACGGCCAAACGAGGTCGTGTTTGCGTTCCATGGACAGACTTGCGGATTCGATAGTGACGGCGCTGACGATTGCGTCGACGTTCCGAAGAGACATTTTTCGCCATTACTTCGCCGCCTTTCCGGCCTTGCGGATGATCCGCTCGCCCTCGTATTTGATGCCCTTGCCCTTGTAGGGCTCTGGCTTGCGCCACTTGCGAATGTCAGCGGCGACCTGGCCAACGAGCTGCTTGTCGATGCCCTTGACAATGATTTCTGTCTGCACGGGCACATCGAACTCGATTCCGTCCGGAGCTTGAATGTGCACCGGATGACTGAAGCCGAGCTGCATCTCGAGGGCGTTGTTGCCTTTGGCGGCGGCGCGGTAACCCACGCCGACGATCTCGAGCTTCTTCGTGAAGCCTTCGCTCACGCCGATGATCATGTTGTCGACCAGGGTGCGTGCGAGGCCATGCATGGCCTTGTGATCACCAGTGTCGTTGGGACGACCGAGTGTGACCACGCCGTCATCAACGGATGCGGTGATTTCTCCGGGGAGCTTGATTGACAATTCCCCTTTTGAGCCCTTTACGGTCACATCTGTTCCGGCGATGCTGACATCAACTCCGGATGGGATGGTGATCGGGGCGCTTCCAATACGTGACATCGATTGCTCCTACCAGACGTAGGCGAGCACCTCGCCACCAACACGGCGGCGACGGGCTTCGCGATCGGTCATGAGGCCACGATTGGTGGAAAGCACGGCGACGCCGAGACCACCCAACACTCGAGGTACCTCTGTGGACTTGCGGTATACGCGGAGGCCAGGCTTACTCACTCGGGTGATACCCGAGATGACACGCTTGCGTTCCGGTGAATACTTCATATCGATGCTGAGGACGCGGCCAGGACCAGCCGGGTTGTCAGCAACCGTGTAGTTCGTGATGTAGCCCTCGCTCAAGAGCAGCTCAGCGAGCGTCTCTTTGAGCTTGGAGGATGGCATAGACACGTCATCATGCATTGCCGTGTTGGCGTTGCGGATGCGCGTGAGCATGTCAGCGATGGGGTCGGTCATTGTCATTGTTTGTGTCCTTCCCCTACCAGCTGGCCTTTTTGAGACCAGGAATTTCGCCGGCGTGGCCCATCTCCCGAAGGCAGATGCGGCACAGGCCGAACTTCTTGTAGACACTTCGCGGTCGACCGCAAATGCGGCACCGGGTGTAGCCACGGACCTTGAACTTCGGCGTCTTTTGCTGCTTGTTTACAAGCGCCTTCTTTGCCATTACTGGCCTTCCTTCCGGAATGGAAATGCAAATGCGTCGAGCAATGCTTTGCCGTGCTCGTTGTTCGTTGCGGTTGTCACGATGGTGATGTCCATGCCGCGAACGACGTCGACGTTGTCGTAGTTGATCTCGGGAAAGATCAACTGTTCAGTTACACCGAAGGTGTAATTGCCTCGGCCGTCGAAGCTCTTCGTTGGAAGGCCTCGGAAATCTCGAATTCGCGGTGTGGCGAGCGAGATGACCCGATCAAGGAATTCATACATACGGTCGCCACGCAAGGTGACTCGAGCGCCAATGGACTGACCCTCACGCAGCTTGAAACTTGCGAGGCTCTTCTTTGCCTTGGTGACCGAAGGCCTTTGGCCGGTGATAATCGCCAAGTCGAGGAGCGCTCCTTCGAGCGCCTTCTTGTTTAATGCAGCTTCGCCGACACCCATGTTCACCGCGATCTTCTCGAGGCGCGGGACCTGCATGATGTTGTCGAGGCCCAGGTCCTCTTTGAGTTTGGCCTGGATCTCGCCGAAGTACTGAGCCTTCAGTGAGGGTGTTGCGGTCGCGGTATCAGCCATCGATCTCGGCTCCCGTTCGTTTACAAACACGAATCTTCGTGCCATCTTCGAGGAACTTGTAGCCAATGCGAGTTGGCTTGCCGTCCTTGGGGCTGATCATTGCGACGTTCGAGACATGCATTGGCATGTCCTTGTCGATGATCCCACCAGGCTGGTTCTCGCCCTGTGGCCGCTGGTGCTTCTTGGCGAGGTTCACGCCTTCGACAATGACCTTGTTCTTCTCGGGGAAAGCAAACATCACTTCACCCTCCTTGCCACGGTCCTTGCCCGCAAGGACACGAACCTTGTCGCCCTTCTTGATCTTCATTAGAGGACCTCCGGCGCCAGCGACACGATGCGCATGAACTTCTTGTCACGAAGCTCACGACCAACCGGGCCGAAGATGCGGGTTCCACGAGGCTGGCTGTTCTCATTGATCAGCACAGCAGCGTTCTCATCGAAGCGGATGTAACTGCCATCGGGACGACGGATTTCCTTCTTGACACGGACGACGACGCACTTGACGACCTCGCCCTTCTTCACGGCAGCACCAGGAGTGGCGTCCTTGACTGCTGCAACGATGACATCACCGATGGTTGCGTAGCGGCGACGTGTACCACCAAGCACCTTGATGCAGAGGACTTCCTTCGCACCAGAGTTGTCGGCGACCTTGAGTCGGGTCTCCTGCTGAATCATTAGCGGGCCCTCTCGATGATCTCGACGAGACGCCAGCGCTTCTTTTTCGAAAGCGGACGTGTCTCCTGGATGCGGACAAGGTCTCCAACGTTTGCATCGTTGGATTCGTCGTGAGCAAACAGCTTGGTGCTGCGCTGGACGGTCTTGGCATAACGACGATGGCGCACACGATCGGTGGACTCGACCACTGCTGTCTTGTCCATCGACGTCGAGATGACAATACCTTCTCGAACCTTGCGTGGGTTCTCGCGGGTTTCCACATCGCTCGATTCCGCCACGGCGGTGGACGTCGTGGGGGCGGCTGGTGCTTCTGCGACTGCGTCAGTTACAGCTTCCGCGGAGGCGTCAGCCTCAGGTGTTACAGCGTCGCTCATGATGCGACCTCCTCGGCTTCGAGTGCGTCGGCGGCTGCGATCTCACGGGCACGAAGCTCGGTGAGAACCCGAGCCTTATCCCTGCGGACAACGCTCAGACGACGGACATTGGTCAGCTGGCCAGTTGCGTTTTGGAAACGCAGGTTGAACAGCTCTTCGGATGTTTCTTCGAGACGCGTCAGGAGATCGGCGTCTGAAAGTTCGGCCAGCTTCTTTGCTTTAGCCACTAGAAGCCCTCCTCACGTTTGACGAACTTGCACTTAATCGGCATCTTCTGAATTGCACGATCAATGGCTTCGCGTGCGACTGCTTCGTCGTGAAAAGAGAGCTCAAACAGCACTCGTCCAGGACGAACGACTGCTACCCATCGCTCCGGGTTGCCCTTGCCTGAACCCATGCGGGTCTCAGCAGGCTTCTCGGTGACTGGCTTGTCTGGGAAGATATTGATCCAGACCTTGCCGCCACGCTTGATGTGACGAGTCATTGCAATACGGGCAGCTTCGATCTGGCGAGCAGTGATCCAACCAGGCTCAAGAGCCTGCAGACCGAAGTCGCCGAACGTGACCTCGGTGCCGCCTTTTGCGTTTCCACGCATGCGACCACGATGGTGCTTTCGATGTGCAACCTTGCGGGGCATCAACATTGTTGTCCTACCTCTCAGTCCGCGTCGCCGGGACGGAAGTTGGGAGCTTGATCCTTGGTACGGGTTGAAGCATCGATCTCTTCTTCCGCAGCAAGCAGCTTCTCGAACTCAGGATCGGCTTCCTTGACCAACGGCGCCAATTCTTCTGGGGCGTCGGTCTCGGAAGCTTCGGGCTTGCGGGGAGCCGATGGGCTCGACACAACTTGGCGTGGCTTGTTCTGACCAGAGGTCTCGCCGACGGCCATCGCGGCTTCGCGCTCGATCTTGTCTTGGGCTTCGTTCTTGTAGGGAAGACGCTCGCCGGTGTAGATCCACACCTTTACGCCGATGCGGCCAGCTGCGGTGTGCGCTTCGCGGAATCCGTAGTCGATCTCGGCACGCAACGTGTGCAGCGGAACCTGACCTTCTCGGTACCACTCACGGCGGGCCATTTCCGAACCGCCGAGGCGGCCCGACGTCTGGACCTTGATGCCGAGGGCGCCAGCCTTTTGAGCGTTCTGTACAGCTCGCTTCATCGCACGGCGGAACGCCACACGACCCTGGAGCTGATCAGCCACACCTTGCGCGATGAGCGCTGCGTCGAGTTCAGGAGTCTTGATCTCCTGGATATTCAGCTGCACCTTCTGGTTTCCGGTGATCTTGGCAAGGCCTGTACGGAGACGGTCGGCCTCTGCACCCTTACGGCCAATCACAATGCCGGGACGAGCAGTGTGTACGTCGACACGAAGGCTGTCACGGCTGGACTTACGCTCAATCTCGATACGAGAGATCGCCGCGTGCGGCAGATCCTTCATGATGAAGGTACGAATATGTGAGTCTTCGATGACGAAGTTGGCGTAGTCCTCACGGTTGGCGAACCAACGAGACTTCCAATCGGTGGTAATTCCGAGGCGGAAGCCGTAGGGGTTGATCTTTTGACCCATGTCTACTCTTCTTCTCCCGCTGCACCGGAGGCTGCAGCTTGCACAACCTCTTCGTCGGCGGATGTTTCGGTTGGTTCGGTTGCAGCCTTGGACTTTGCGACTCGTGCAGACCGGTCGGCCTTCGGAGCAGAGGTGCCAGCGGCACGTCGTTCAGCACGGTTTCGGCGAACATCGAGCTTGTCATCTTCCATACGGGAGACGATCAGCGTGATGTGGCAGGTGCGCTTGCGAATTCGAGTGGCGCGGCCACGAGCACGTGGGCGCCAGCGCTTCATCGTTGGGCCCTCGTCGGCGTAACACGCCGACACGAAGAGCTCTTCAGCATCTTGCAAATCGTTGTGTTCGGCGTTGGCGACAGCCGAATCGAGCAACTTGCCGATCGGCTCAGCGATGCCGCGCTCGCAGAGGTCAAGGTAGTCGGCAGCGTCAGCAATGTGGAGACCGCGAATCTCATTGAGTACTTCGCGTGCCTTGTACGCCGACGCACGGACGTGCTGCACAGAAGCGCGGGTGCCCGGACGCTCGTTGGTCTTTGGACCAGTCATCGGCGAGCTCCTCGTTCTTGACCCGCGTGAAACTTGAAGGTGCGTGTCGGAGCGAACTCGCCGAGCTTGTGCCCGACCATTGATTCGGTGACGTAGACGGGGACGTGCCTACGGCCGTCGTGCACGGCCAACGTGTGGCCGAGCATGTCGGGGATGATTGTCGAACGACGTGACCAGGTCTTGATGACGGCCTTTTCGTTCTTGTCGTTGAGGGCATCGACCTTCTTGAGCAGGTGCTCGTCGACGAAAGGGCCCTTTTTGAGGCTGCGTGGCATGGTTCGTTACCTCCGCGATCCGCGCTTGCGGCGTCGGCGAATGATCATCTGGTCGGACTGTTTCTTGTCGGAACGGGTGCGAGCCTCTGGCTTGCCCCATGGGGATACTGGATGGCGACCACCGGAGGTCTTGCCTTCGCCACCGCCGTGGGGGTGATCGACCGGGTTCATGGCAACGCCACGAGTCTGCGGACGGACGCCCTTCCAGCGGTTACGACCAGCCTTGCCGATCTTGATGAGCTCATGCTCAGCGTTACCAACGGTGCCGACAGTGGCGCGGCAATCGATAGGAACACGACGCATTTCGGTGCTCGGAAGACGAAGGACAGCGTATGGGCCGTCCTTGGCAACGAGTTGCACGCTGGATCCTGCGGATCGGGACAACTTGCCGCCGCCGCCGGGCTGCAGCTCGACGTTGTGGATGGTGGTACCAACAGGGATGAAACGAAGAGGCAATGAGTTGCCTGCTTTGATCTCGGATCCTTGGCCGTTCTGCAAGATCTCGCCGACTCCAACACCCTCGGGAGCAAGCACGTAGGCCTTCTCACCGTCGAAGTAGTGGAGCAGGAGAATGCGGCACGATCGGTTCGGGTCATATTCGACCGCAGCAACCTTTGCCGGAATTCCGTCCTTGTTCCGACGGAAGTCGACCATGCGGTACTGCTTCTTATGACCGCCACCACGATGACGGCTGGTCTTGCGGCCGTAACTATTGCGGCCACCCGTACGGCTCTTGCTCTCAAGCAAGGACTTTTCAGGAGTCGTCTTGGTGATCTCGGAGAAGTCCGAGGACGTTTGGAAACGACGTCCCGGGCTTGTTGGCTTGCGCTTACGCAGAGTCATCTGATCACACCTCGAACAGGTCGATTTCGTCACCATCAGCGAGCGTAACCATTGCTCGCTTGGTGTCGGAGCGCTTGCCGAACGTGCCATTGCGGCGGTTGCGCTTACGTTTTCCCTTGCGGTTCATCGTGTTGACCTTGAGGACTGACACCTCGAAGATCGACTCGACAGCCTGCTTGATCTCTGGCTTGCTGGCATCGGGATGCACGGTGAACGTGTAGACGTTGTCCTCGAGTAGGCCGTAGCTCTTCTCGGAGACAACAGGGGCGATGAGAATATCGCGAAGATCGGTTGCCATTGTTTACTCCTCTTCTTCCGAAGTACTCGAAGCTTTGGTGCCCGCTTCGACGAAACCAGCGGCTGCGGCTGCTTCGGCTGTGGTGAACCAGACCTCGGCGACTGTGGCTTCGTACCAACGGCCATCAGGCTGATGGAACTTCATCGAGTCGGCGTTGCCCTTGACGGGGAAACCATCGGGCATCGAGTCGTCATCAAGCGGAGCGTGCGAGTCAGGCCCGAAACCATCAGCACTTGCTTCGGCGGGAGCGGCGTCTTGCGGCGCTGCCTCAGCCTTCGGTGCTGCCTTGGCCGCTTTCGCTGGTGCATCAGCCTTGGCTGGTGCGGCGTCTTGCTTGCGGCTGTGGGCTTCAGCGACAGGCAGCGCTGCCTGGGTGAAGACAACTGTGTCGCTCACGAGCACGTCATATGCATTGAGCTCACCAGTGGGCAGCACGTGCACGTTCGGAATGTTGCGAAAGCTCAGCGCAGCATTTGCATCGCCCTCGTCGAGGACGAGCAGGATACGACCCGCTTCGGTGAGGCCGAGATCGTTGATGACCTTGACCGCAGCAGAGGTCTTGGGTGCATCGAACCCGAAGGCATCGATGACAAGAACCTTGCCGTCAGCTGCACGATCGGACAATGCCGAACGAAGTGCGAGCTTGATCATCTTCTTGGGCGTCTTTTGGCTGTAATCACGGGGCTTTGGGCCGTGAGCAATGCCACCGCCACGCCACTGTGGCGAACGGATCGAACCCTGACGAGCTCGGCCGGTGCCCTTCTGGCGCCACGGCTTGGCGCCGCCACCGCTGCGCTCAGCGCGTGTCTTCGTGGAGTGGGTGCCTGCACGGCGTGCTGCGAGCTGCGCAGTGACTACCTGGTGCATGACATGCAGGTTTGGCTCGATGCCAAAGATTTGCTCGTCAAGAGTTGCGGTGCCGGCCTTCTTGCCAGCGGAAGTTTTTACGTCGACAGAAGTCATGACTTGCCCTGCTCCATCTTCGATGCGTTACGCAGCAGCACTGTTCCACCCTTTGGGCCCGGAACATTGCCCTTCACGAGGATCAGGTTCTCCTCGGCATTGGCTTCGATGACCGTCAGGTTCTGCGTGGTGACCTTGATCCCACCAGAACGTCCCGCCATCTTCTTGCCCTTAAAAATGCGGCCCGGCGTTGCGCACTGACCGACAGATCCAGGCATACGGTGCACTCGGTGCACGCCATGACTGGCGCTGTGTCCCTTGAAGTTGTGACGCTTCATGACGCCAGTGAAACCTTGGCCCTTGCTGACACCGGTCGCATCGACGAGTTCGCCCTCAGCGAGCACGTCGGCACCGATCTCTTGGCCGACGACAAACTCGCTGACGTCATCGAGGCGAAGCTCAACGAGCTTCTTCCCGGGAGCGACGCCGGCTTTTTCGTACGTGCCGAGTTCTGGCTTGATGAGTCGGTGTTCTTTTTGGGTGCCGACCGCAACCTGCACGGCTGAGTAGCCGTCGGTCTCGGGGTGCTTGATCTGCACGACGCGACAAGGCGTGACCTTGAGCACGGTCACGGGGACGACCTTGTCGTCACGCCAGACCTGCGTCATTCCCAGTTTTTCACCAACTATGGCTTTGGTGGCCATAAGTTCTCGTTCCTTGTTGGAAGTTCCTGTGTGGGATAGCCCACTCACGCGAACGCTCCGCATGGGCGGGGCCCAGCGGAGCGATATATAAAGTTTTGCCTACCGGTTCCCGAGGGCCTAGCTGGACGTCGATTGTGTTCTGAGAGACTCAGGTCTTCGGCTGTTGCCGCCAGTTAGCGCGGCAACGTCGAATTGCACAGCCCGATAACTCTAGCCAGGGTTCCTCAACACACCAACTCGACAAAGCTGTATATTCCCCGCCGCTCGGTCCCGCGAGGCCGGTGGACGTGATTTGGGCGGCCTGATCCCTCCACACCACCCGCGTCGGCCGTTCATCGCGGCGGCAGTAAGGTGCACCCGTGACTGAGACACGGTGGCTTGACGACGACGAAATGAGGCTGTTTCGGGCGTTTCTTGCTGCTTCCTCTGGCATTACGTCACGGCTCGACACCCTCCTGAAGGCATCATCTGGTCTGTCGCTCGATGACTACGACGTTCTCGTCCATTTGAGCGAGGCCGATGATCATCGACTCCGGATGAGCGAGTTATCAGATCGGCTGCTCCATTCGCGCTCTCGGCTCACCCAGCGAGCAGACCGATTGGCACAACGAGGCTTTGTCATACGGGAGAAGTGCGATGCGGATGCCCGGGGGACGTGGGCGGTACTCACCCCGCTTGGCATTGCCGAACTCGAAAAGGCTGCGCCCGAACATGTCGAGCACGTCCGCGCCAACTTGTTCGATCACCTCGACCGAAGCGAGATACCGGGCCTGGCCGACCTGCTCGAAAAGCTCGCTGCAGGCGCTCGACCGACCAACTAATCACCAACCGGCCTGGCGGGCCCGAGCGGTGCGGAAAATTACGTGGGGTCCGAGACCGAGAATTCAACCGTCGACCCAAGTCGTCGACGGCGAGGGCGGCGCTTAGGAATCATTCCCCGCATCTCCTCAAGGTTGCCGAAACACAGCAGTCGATCATGCGCCTCGAGCACCAGATCTGACTTTGGATTCGGAATAACCCTTGTTCCTCGTTGCACCGTGAGCACCGAGATGTCCCTCTGGAGCAGACCAGCCTCGCCGAGAGGGCGACCAATGAAGGCACCGTCCTCGCGGACCAATAACTCTGCAACGCCGTATCCCCGGCTGACCGAGAGGCGTTGTCGAACGTCGAGCTCGGGGAACGCGACCTGATTGTCAACGAAGTCGATGATGACCCTCGCAAGGTCCTGGCCCGTCGCCTTTTCGATGCCCTGCAAGCCCGGCGATGAGTTGACCTCCATCACCAGCGGGCCCCGATCGCTCTCGAGCATGTCGACCCCGGCCATGCGCAGACCCATGATCTGTGCCGAACGAATCGCAGCGTCTTCGTACTCTGGGGCAAGGTCGATCACCTCTGGGGTGCCTCCTCGATGCAGATTCGACCGGAAATCATCGCCACCCGACGAGCGCCGCATTGCCCCGACAACCTGATCACCAACGATGAACGCTCGCACGTCGGTTCCTGAGCTCTCGGCGATGAACTCTTGGACGAGAACGTTCTGGCGCGTGGCTTGCAACGTTTCGATCATTGCCTGCGCCACCGTGAGATCGGGGGCGAGCATGACCCCGATCCCCTGGGTCCCTTCAAGCAGTTTGATAACAACAGGAGCTCCGCCGAC
>RCNE010000108.1_pt1 | contig 37503 bp, 28 predicted proteins | sample 2041361 | NCBI WGS metagenome assembly RCNE01 (sample SAMN09708229, study PRJNA481090) | Marine sediment metagenome, whole genome shotgun sequencing project. | reverse complement strand
ATGCGATACCTTTCTTTCAAAGCTCGATGTTTATGAGATTAGGATTAATTCTTGCAGTACTTGGTATTGTAATAGCAGGTGTCTATAGTCCGTTGTATAATTATATATTTTCAATTAGTAATAGTTTTTTAAATTAAGATTTTATGGGATTAGGAGGGAAACATTTATTTGGCAGCATTGAAGATCAACGGGTAACTTTTATAGAAAAAAAAATTGAAGAATCACGTAAGGATTTTTTAACTAAACTTCTAGATGCTAACGGCTTTGAAGTAATAGTGCAGGAAGAAAAAAGAAAATCAGAGGAAGAACCTCAGTTATATACAGTAGGTGTAACCGATATGACATTTAACCCAACGGTTTATATTTTTCAAAGAAGATTAAGAACCATTGACGGGAAGCATATTGTAAATCAGGATTATTGGAATCAGATCTCTGAAGATACAAAACCTCAATATTGGAAAAACTCCTAAGTTTTATATTTCAATTGATTGTTTATTCAAGGTTGCCCTTTATGTCTGTTTAGTTTTTTTCGGAATAATGGCAAAATAATCTTGCTAACCATGATTATAAAGAAACTTGCCTAAATGTTTGGCATGTTTTTTATATCCGTTTATTTATGTTTAAAATATTGTGTATTTAAGGGAGCAATAAAAACAAGTTTCATAACAAAGGATTTTATTTTTTATGTTCAACTAATATAACTAGACAATATTTTTAGAATACCACAATTATTTTATATATTAAAACACTCAAACAAAGAATATTATACCATTGATTATCAGTGGTATGTGTTTTTATGGTAGTTAATTATCTATGGAAATTTTGAACGTAAGTGCCGAGTGTTTTCCCTTAGCCAAGGTTGGTGGTTTAGCTGATGTGGTCGGAGCTTTGCCAAAATATCAGCAAAAGGAAGGGGTTGTCTCCAAGGTAATTATGCCTTTTTATGATAATGATTACTTTAAAAATCTAAATTTCAAAGTTGAATATAGCAATCATCTTAAGTTAGGAAAACTACACTATGACTTTGAGATCTTAAGCCCAGAGAAGCCACTTGAATTCCCTGTGTTTCTAGTTAGAATTCCGGGTTTATTTGATCGCCCTGAGGTATACTCCTATGAAGATGATGTGGAGCGATTTTTAGCATTTCAATTAGCCGTTTTAGACTGGATGAAAAGCTTGGATAAAAAGCCTTCCATAGTGCATGCCCATGATCATCAAACGGGTTTTATAGCCTTTTTAATGTCGCATGCTTCCGGTTACGAAGTCTTAAAGGAAATTCCAACAATATTTACAATTCACAACGCACAATATCAGGGTCAATTTGGGTATGATAAGTTGAGATACTTTCCTGAATTTGATTTAAAAAAAATGGGCCTTATAGATTGGGACGGCGCCATCAATCCTTTGGCAACGGCTATCAAATGTTCTTGGAGAGTAACAACAGTGTCACCAGGCTATTTGGAAGAACTAAAAGTATCTGCTAAGGGTCTGGAAGAATTGATAGATCAGGAAAGTGAAAAATTTTCCGGGATCCTGAACGGAATCGACACCAGGATCTGGAATCCTGAAACAGATAAACATCTTGTAAGAAATTATTCAAATAAAGCATCAAAATAATGAAAGTACTTTTTTATACCAGAGAATTTCCACCTTATGTGTATGGTGGAGCAGGAGTCCATGTTGAATATCTGGCTGCAGAATTGGCCAAATTAATGGAGATTGATGTCAGGTGTTTTGGCGATCAAGATGAAAAGGATGGAAATTTGTCGGTTAAGGGATTTCCTTTTGACACTCCTGATTTTGATCAGGCCAATGACAAACTTAAGGCAGTTTTCAAAACCTTGAGCACCTGTATTAAAATGAATGGAGACGAGGTGGACGCAGATGTAGTTCATTGTCATACCTGGTATGCACAATTTGCAGGGATATTAGCCAAGTTATGTTACGGAATCCCCTTGGTGATTACAACTCATTCTTTGGAGCCATTAAGACCATGGAAAAGAGAACAGCTTGGCAGAGGATATGATGCTTCCTCCTGGGTTGAAAAAACAGCGATAGAAATGGCCGATGCTGTCATTGCTGTTTCTGAGGAAACTAAAGAGGATGTTCTAAAATATTTCGACGTGGATCCAGAAAAAGTAAAGGTGATCTATAACGGGATCAATCTTACTGAATACGTTGTGACTGATCAAAGTTCAACTCTTGAAAAATACGGAATTGACAAAAACAAACCCTTCGTGTTATTCGTAGGTAGAATTACAAAGCAGAAAGGGATTATTCATTTGGTAAATGCCATCAAATATATTGATCCTGAAACACAGATCGTCCTCTGTGCAGGTGCGCCGGACACGCCTGAAATTGCAAGAGAAATGGAAGAAAGTGTGAACGCAGTAAAAAAGGAGAGGGATAATGTGATCTGGATTGATATCATGCTTGAAAAAGAAGAGGTCATACAATTGTATTCCCATGCAGATGTTTTTTGCTGCCCTTCGATCTATGAGCCCTTTGGCATCATAAATATCGAAGCTATGGCCTGTGAAACAGCAGTTGTGGCAAGTGCCGTAGGTGGAATCAAGGAAGTTGTTGTTCATGGGGAAACTGGTATTTTGGTTCCTTTGGAGCAACAGAGTGAAGCTCCGTTTGAGCCTGTGGATCCCGATAAATTTTCAAGGGATCTTGCAGCAGGGGTAAATAAAATAACACAAAATAAGGAGCTTTCTAACTTGATGGCGAGAAATGGAAGAAGAAGGGTAGAAGAAACTTTTGACTGGATAGCAATAGCGGAGCAAGTTAAAGCACTTTATAAATCATTGATCTGATGCGCGATGAACTGATGGATACATCTGTTTTTATAGCTGATATGTCATCAGGGAAAAATACCAATAAAGCAGCCCTTTGCTCTAGATTTGGGTTTGACACGTCGAAACCATTGTTCTCCTTCATCGGAAGGTTAGTAAAGGAAAAAGGGGCAGATCTTTTTCCGGCTATAGTTTACAAGTCGCTGTTAAAGAAAGATGTCAGTATATTGATATTGGGTGAAGGTAAGGCCGAAATAGAAGCTGAATTAAAATCTTTGCGAATTCATTTTAAAGATGGTTTTGCTTGTGAAATAGGATTTAATGAAAGTCTTGCGCATCAAATATATGCAGGGTCAGACTTTCTGCTGATGCCATCGAGGGTTGAACCTTGCGGCTTGAATCAGATGTATGCGCTTCGCTATGGTACCATACCTGTTGTACGACGAACCGGAGGATTGAATGATACTGTAGTAGATATTGGTGACGGGGGATTTGGTATTTGTCACATACAGGCTTCCGTGAAGGATGTTTGTGATTCAATAGATCGGGCAAAGGCATTATTTAAAAAAAAATACAAATTGAATGAAATCAGAAAAAAATGCATGAGAATTAATCATTCTTGGGATAAATCAGCTCAAGAATATTTAACTTTATACAAATCTTTAATCGCATAAAATATGTTCAGTAAAAAAGTTTTAGGAATTATCCTAGGAGGAGGACAAGGTTCTCGACTATACCCATTAACAGAAAGTAGATCAAAACCCGCAGTACCGATAGCTGGTAAATATAGGTTAGTCGATATTCCTATTTCCAATTGTATCAATTCTGAGATAAAAAGAATGTATGTTTTGACCCAATTCAACTCGGCATCTTTGAATCGCCATATAAAGAATACGTACCATTTTAGCTTTTTTAGCCAGGCTTTTGTCGATGTGCTTGCCGCTGAGCAAACTCCGATGAGTGACACCTGGTTTCAGGGAACGGCAGATGCTGTAAGACAGAGCTTGCATCATTTTCTAAGGCATGATTTTGACTATGCGCTTATTCTTTCAGGAGATCAGCTGTATCAAATGGATTATAACCTGATGGTTGAGCAGCATGTGAAGAATAATGCTGAAATTTCTATTGCGACCATACCTGTAAATGCAAAGGATGCCACCTCATTTGGGATATTAAAATCAGACGAAAAGGACGAAGTTACTTCCTTTATTGAAAAACCTGAAGAAAAGTTATTGCCAGACTGGACCTCTGAGGTTAGCGATGATATGAAGTCGGAAGGCAGAAATTACCTTGCTTCGATGGGTATTTATATCTTCAACAGAGATCTGCTGGTCGAACTGATGAAAAATCCGGACACCAATGATTTCGGGAAGGAAATCATTCCTCAAGCACTTGGTAAGCATAAAATAGCAAGTTATCAATATGAAGGCTACTGGACCGATATCGGAAATATTGACTCATTCTTTGAAGCAAACCTAGGATTGACTGATGACATCCCAGCCTTTGACCTTTATGATAAAAATAAAAGAATCTATACAAGAGCCAGAATGTTACCGACGTCTAAAATATCCGGAACCACGTTAAACAGAAGCGTGATAGGAGAAGGTTGTATTGTTCATGCGGCTAAAATTGACAGATCTGTAATTGGGATCCGGTCAAGGATCGGAAATGAATCAACCATCATCAACACCTATATGATGGGTAATGATTCATATGAAACCCTTGAGGAGATCGATAAGAATAATACAAAGATTTTAATGGGTATTGGTGAACGTTGCTTTATAAAGAACACGATTATAGACAAGAATTGTCGTATTGGTGACGACGTCAGAATTAATGGCGGGGATCATTTAAAAGACGAGGAAAAAGAACTGTACTGTGTAAGGGATGGCATTGTCGTCATCAAAAAAGGCGTGACTATTCCTAAGGGATACGTAATTTAGGACTTAATTTTTTAAGTATGCAAAAGCAACAAAGAGTGGTTGTTGATCGAGTTTCTCCTCAGATCAATGGGGGAGCATTCTCCATAAAAAGAGTTGTTGGCCAGGTGGTAAAGGTTTCGGCTGATATTTTAGCCGACGGACACGATGTGATAGCTGCATCAGTGCTATACAAGCATCAGAATGAAAAGAATTGGCAGGAGTCAAGAATGATGGCCGGCCATAATGATGAATGGTATGGGAAATTTAAAGTAGAAAAACAAGGCACTTATGCCTATAAGATCGAAGGCTGGGTTGACTATGCATTGAACTGGAGATACGGCATCGGTCGGAAGATTTCAGATGGGCAGCATGTTAGTTCAGAATTAGCGGAAGGTATTGTTTACCTTGAGGCAATTATAAAAAAGGCAAGCATTTCTGAAAAAGCCTATTTAAAAAAGACAGTGACTCTGTTCAAAAGTGAAGCTTCTTATGAAAAAGCTGTAACAACAGCTGTATCTGATAAACTCAAGTTAGTTTTTGAAAAATATCCTGAGAAGTTTCTTGCTAATTTTTCGGAAGAATTAAGCGTTTACGTTGATAGAACAAAAGCCTTATTTAGCACCTGGTACGAATTTTTTCCAAGGTCTTCATCTCAGCAGCCAAATAAGCACGGAACTTTTAAAGAATGTATTCCACTGTTACCCAGAGTGGCTGAAATGGGTTTTGACACTCTTTATTTTCCACCGGTTCACCCCATTGGAGAAGTCAACAGAAAGGGTAAGAACAATAACACAGAAACTGTTGAAGGAGATGTGGGGTCCTGTTGGGGTATTGGTTCAATGTTAGGAGGTCATAAAGACATTCATCCTGATTTAGGATCTCTGGATGATTTTAAAGAATTGATTGGCAAGGCTAAAGAGCTTGACATTGAGATTGCAATGGATTATGCCTTGCAGGCGGCTCCAGATCATCCCTGGGTAAAAGAACATCCCTCTTGGTTCAAATGGAGACCTGACGGAACAGTTCAGTATGCTGAAAACCCACCTAAAAAATATCAGGACATCCTACCTATCTATTTTGAATCAGAAGATTATAAGGGCCTTTGGCAGGAATGTCTCGATATTCTGTTTTTTTGGATAGATTGTGGTATTAAAATCTTCAGGGTAGATAACCCTCATACCAAACCTTTTTATTTTTGGAATTGGATCGTAGATGAAGTGAGGAAAAAGGATTCGGATATTATTTTTCTTGCTGAGGCATTTACCCGACCCAAAGTAATGCAACAATTGGCTAAACAAGGTTATTCTCAGTCGTACACTTATTTTACTTGGCGCGATAACAAGCACGAATTGATAGGCTATGTGGAGGAATTGACCAAGACCGAACAAGCGGAATACATGCGGCCCAATTTCTGGCCCAACACCCCTGATATAAATCCTTTTCATTTACAGGGAGCTAATGAGTCAAAGCATATCCAGCGATATGTTCTGGCGGCAACTCTGAGCTCAAACACAGGTATTTACGGTCCTGTATTTGAGCAAATGATCAGCGCTTCACTTCCAGGAAAGGAGGAGTATTTGAATTCAGAGAAGTTTCAAATACAACATTATGACTGGACCCTAGATAATTGGCTCATCAAACTTATTTCCGGAATAAATAATGCGAGAAAGGAGCATAAGGCCTTACAACAAACCAATAATATCAAATTCTGCCATATTGATAATGACCAATTAATAGCATTTTATAAATGGAATGATGATAAGACAAGTGAAGTATTTGTGGTGATCAGTCTTGATCATCATCATGCCCAAAGAGGCACGGTACAATTACCTGTTTATGACATGGGTATAGGACCCGACGATCAGTTGAAGATGAGAGATATTCTACCGGATATAGAGTATACATGGAACGGGGAATGGAATTTTGTCGAACTGCACCCAAACATGCCTTTCCATATTTTTGAAGTAATTAAATAGCTTATGCCTGAAAGGACCATCAAAACCAAACTACAGCCTACCTTTGAATTTGAGGGAGTATGGGAAGATTTGCTTGATAATAAAGATTTTATCCGGGTATTTTTGTCTGATGTACTGGAGGATTATATTATCAAACAAAGATGGTATGGTGGTAAGGCCAGTAAGCTCAAGTATATAGAGCTCAGTGAATATTTCAGAATTCAGCAACATGGTGAAGTGTATTTTGGGCTGCTACTGGAGATCGATTTTGTCGAAGCCTTTTTCCATCATTATTTTTTGCCTATTGCTTTTGTCACAGATCTTAATTTTGCAAAAAGCGACCGTATTTTACCCATTAAAATTCAAGGACAAGAGGGCTATATTATAGATGCAATCAATCTGGAAGCTTTTAGAAAACTTGTATTTGAGAGGATTTTAGCAGCTGCTCCTTTTGACCGAACCAAAGTACAGTATCACAGGAGTGAGTCATTTAAAGACGTAGTATATGAATCTTCAAGATTTATGGGGCTCGAACAGAGCAATACATCTATAATTTACAACGAGCAATTTGTTTTGAAGTTCTTCAGGAGAATTTTTGCGGATAAGAATCCTGATTATGAAATGAGCAGATTTCTTTCCGAAATAAAGGATTTTAAAAACACACCTGCTTATCAGGGCAGTATAAATATTACCGATTCTGATGAGGTGAATGTAACCATAGCCCTGATGCAGAAATTAGTACCTAATGACGGAGATGCCTGGGATTATATGCTCAAGGAACTTCACGGTGTTTTTTTAAACCTCAGTAAAAAGAACATTGCTATTAATTCACTGCCGGCGGTTGATAGGTTCGAGAGACTTCAGATCAATGAAGTAAAACCTGAGATCATTGACTGGGTAGGGCTTAATTTATTGTTAAAGATCAAGCAGTTGGCAATCAGAACAGCAGAGATGCACGTTGTGCTCGGCTCTGAATTTGAGGATACGGCTTTTACTCCGAATCATTTTAATGGTGATTACGAGGTATGGCTTAAAAACAGATTATTATATCAGTTTCAGAACAGACTGAATACCATTGAGAATCGTATGCATAAACTCGAAGGGATGGCACTCGATCTTGCCAAGGAGTTTTTAAAAAATAAGAATCAGATCAGAAAGCGCATTACCAATTTTGACTGGACCAAACTTAAGGGCGAACGAATCAGAGTGCACGGGGATTATCATTTGGGTCAGATACTGGTAACTAATGACGATTTTTACATTCTTGATTTCGAAGGAGAACCGGAAAGTACAATTCGCGACAGAAAGGTGAAACAACCTCCGTTGAAGGATGTTGCAGGGCTTTTCAGGTCGTTCCATTACGCTATATATGCAACTGTTTTCAATAACCCTGAATCGTACAACAGGTCACAGGAAGAGCTTTTTAAAGCAGCTGAGATTTTATACAGTTATTTGACCAGTGTTTTTCTGGGCACATATATTGAGGAAATACAAAATGCCAATTTGAACATTGGCTATAACCAAGAGCGCATTTTTATTCTTAAATACTGTTTGCTTGAAAAGGCAGTATATGAAATTGGATATGAATTGAATTCAAGACCAAAATGGGCGCTGATTCCTTTAAAGGGAATTTCTAATATAATAAATCATTAATCACATGGCAGAAGTAATCAATTATAGTCTTTTTACCGATTTTGACATCGAACTATTCAAATCTGGAAAGCATTTCCGACTCTATGAAAAATTCGGTTCCCATCCGGTTACGGTTGATGGGGTTGAAGGAACTTATTTTTCTGTATGGGCACCATCGGCTGCATCAGTTTCTGTGATAGGAGACTTTAATTTCTGGAATGAAAAACAACATCGCTTGAATGTTCGATGGGACGCATCTGGCATTTGGGAGGGTTTTGTTCCTGACGCAAAGGAAGGAATGCGCTATAAGTACAAGATCAAATCAAACAACAATATCATCACTGAAAAGTCTGATCCTTATTGCTATTCGTATGAAAAACCACCCAACACGGCATCTATTATATCAAATATTGAAGGCTATAAGTGGAAGGATAAGGAATGGATGGGATACAGAAAGGAAAAAAATGGTCTGGATAAACCCTATGCAGTATATGAGATTCACCTCGGTTCCTGGATGCGAAACAAAGATGATAACAGCTTTTTGAGTTATGATCAACTGGCAGACAAATTGGTTGATTATTTAAAGAAAATGAATTTTACACACGTAGAATTTATGCCTGTTATGGAATATCCTTTTGATCCTTCATGGGGCTACCAATTAATTGGTTATTTTGCGCCTACTTCAAGATTTGGATCAGCCAAGGGTTTTATGAAATTATGTGATCGATTGCATCAAAATGACATCGGGGTTATTCTTGACTGGGTTCCTTCACATTTTCCATCAGATGATCATGGTCTGGGCTTTTTTGACGGAAGTCATTTATACGAGCATCCTGACCCACGAAGAGGTTATCACCAGGATTGGAAAAGTTTGATATTCAATTATGGAAGAAATGAGGTAAAATCATTTTTGATCAGCAATGCATTTTACTGGTTCGATAAGTACCATATTGATGGATTAAGAGTGGATGCGGTTGCTTCGATGCTTTATCTTGATTATTCTCGTGAAGACGGTGAATGGGAACCCAATATCTATGGTGGAAGAGAAAATTTAGAAGCGGTCGAATTTCTTAAGGAATTTAATCATGAAGTATATGCCAATTTTGATGGCATACAGACAATAGCGGAAGAGTCAACGGCCTATACCGGAGTAACAAACGACGTGGCTTTCGGAGGACTGGGCTTTGGGATGAAATGGATGATGGGTTGGATGCATGATACGTTGGAGTATTTTTCTATGGACCCTATTCACAGAAAGCACCATCAAAATGAGATTACCTTTAGTCTTGCCTATGCATTTTCAGAAAAATTCATGTTGCCCTTGTCACATGATGAGGTGGTATATGGTAAGAAGTCACTTATAGGTAAAATGCCTGGCGACGAATGGCAGCGTTTCGCCAATTTAAGATTGTTATATGCCTATATGTACACACATCCTGGTACAAAACTTATGTTTCAGGGAGGTGAAATTGGCCAGTCGGAAGAATGGAATTTCTCTCAGAGTTTAGACTGGCATTTGCTGGAATTTAAACCTCATAAAGGTCTTCAAACCTTTGTAAAAGACCTTAATACATTTTATAAAAATAAGCCTGCCCTTTACGAAAAGGCCTTTAGTACAGAAGGTTTTGAATGGATCAATTATGGAGACAATGAGAATTCTGTGGTCTCATATATTAGAAAGGGCCATGAAGAAAAGAATGATATAGTAGTGGTTTGTAATTTTACTTCTGTTGTGAGAAAAGATTATCAGATTGGGCTTCCCCGTAAAGGAAAGCTAAAACAGGTTCTTAACAGTGATTTTAAAAAGTACTTCGGAAGTGGAATTAGTAATTCTAAGGAGATTAGCATAAAAAAGAAGGCAACAGATGGCAGGCCTTTTTCGGCAGCAATTACCCTTCCGCCTTTGAGTTTAGTCGCCTTTGAGATAATTTAGCGTACATTTTACGTTTTATATAATAATACCTCCTTATATTTTGATTCTTCATAAAAATAAGGAGGTATTTTTAATAGATCCTTACGGGTTGAAGTTGCTAATTTTATTAGGTTTGTAAGCTATGAAATATACCGCCTGTCGGGTATATAAATTGACGAACTATGATATTAAATACGGAGCTGGAAAACAAAGGGAATTTATTTCCTTCTAAAATAATTTCTTACAAAAAAGACGTAGATACTTTTTACTTTACCAGCGAGAACTATGTCGTACTTCAGGTTACAGTAAGACGAGACAGTGTGTTGCGATTCAGGTACAGCACCAAAACGATTTTTGACAAGGATTTTTCTTATGCGATTACAAAATATGCCAGTGTGGGATATAATCATTTGGAATTAGAGGAGGATAAAACGCATTATATTATCACAACTTCCAAACTGATCTGCAAGATTGCCAAAGATGATATGCGTAAGTCCATCTATGATGCTAATGACGGGAAGCTCATTTGTGAAGATGAAATTGGATTTCACTGGGAAGAGAGTTATGAGTTTGGAGGTGACATTGTTAAAATGTCAAAAGTGTCTCAAGACAGCGAAGCTTATTATGGATTGGGAGATAAACCTGTGCATATCAATTTAAAAGGAAAGCGCTTTGAGAATTGGGTAACAGATTCTTATGGCTATGGCAGGGAAACGGATCCTATTTATAAATCCATTCCGTTTTATATAGGCCTGCATCATTCTAAAGCCTATGGGATATTTTTTGACAATACTTTCAGATCGTTCTTTGATTTTTGTGCCGAACGAAGAAATATAACAAGTTACTGGGCCACGGGAGGTGAAATGAACTATTATTTCATTTATGGCCCTGATATGACAGATGTGGTCGCTTCATATACTGATCTTACCGGAAAACCACATCAATTGCCACCTTTGTGGTCATTGGGTTACCATCAGTGTAAATGGAGTTATTATCCGGAGTCAAAGGTTAAGGCCATCACAAAGAAATTTAGGAAATTAAAGATTCCTTGTGATGCCATTTATCTTGACATCGATTATATGGATGGCTTTAGATGTTTTACCTGGAATAAGGAACATTTTCCGGATCCCAAAAGAATGGTGAAGGAGTTGGAAGATGATGGATTTAAAACGATCGCGATCATCGACCCGGGTATCAAGATTGATATGGACTATAACATCTTCAGAGAAGCCCTGGAAAAGGATTATTTCTGTAAAAGAGCAGATGGTCCGTATATGAAAGGTAAGGTATGGCCGGGAGAATGCTTTTTTCCAGACTTTACTGATCCCAAGGTTCGAGAATGGTGGTCAGGTTTATACAAGGAACTGATCGAAGATATTGGTGTAAAAGGCGTTTGGAACGATATGAATGAACCGGCTGTTATGGATGTCCCTGGAAAAACCTTTCCGGATGATGTAAGACATAACTATGAAGGCATCAGATGTAGTCACAGAAAAGCTCATAATATTTATGGGATGCAGATGGCGAGAGCTACGTATCAGGGCTTGAAGAAGTTCTCTTACCCAAAGCGACCCTTTGTAATAACAAGGGCTGCCTATTCGGGTACTCAACGTTATACTTCTACCTGGACCGGCGATAATGTTGCCACCTGGGATCATTTGAATATAGCTAATATTCAGGCACAGCGTTTGAGTATGTCAGGTTTCTCTTTTGTAGGATCTGATATTGGTGGTTTTACGGAACAACCAAATGGAGAACTCTATGCCCGATGGATCCAATTAGGGATGTTTCATCCCTTCTTTAGAACCCATTCTTCAGGAGACCATGGAGACCAGGAGCCCTGGACCTTTGGAGCTAATATCACTGATATTGTTAGAAAATTTATCGAGATCAGGTATCAGTTATTACCTTATTTATACACGGCTTTTTGGAGATATGCCGAAGAGGGAATTCCTATTTTGAAGTCATTAGTTTTATTCGATCAGGAAGATCCACATACACATTACAGAAATGATGAATTCGTCTTTGGAGAAAAAATACTGGCTTGCCCGATTGCAGAACCTAATGCTAAAGGAAGAAGGATGTTTATCCCCAAAGGTGAATGGTTTAACTTCTGGGATGATACATTAATAGAAGGAGGAGAGGAAGTTTGGGTGGATGCCGACCTTGATTCCATGCCGATCTTTGTGAAAGCAGGAGCAATCATTCCCAAGTATCCGATTCAGCAATATGTGGGTGAAAAAAAGATAGAGGAACTAGGTCTAGATGTTTATTTTAAGAACGGAAAAGAAACATCTCAGGTTTATGAGGACGCTCATGACGGATACGATTATAAAAAGGGAAGATTTAGTTTACGTGATTTAAAGCTGATCGGTAAAAAGAAATCACTCACCATTCAACAGTTTAAGTCGGGAAAATATATCACGCCTTATGACACTTTTAAAATAAACTTAAAAGGATTGCCTTTTAAAATCACAAAAATTGAAATAGATCATGAAGCACTTGATCTTAGGAAAATAAAGATCAACGGAGATAATTCTTTTGTGGTTACTAAAGAATTTAACAGACTCCATATTACAGGAAAATAGGTTTATTATCCTTGTGTCCTTGAGGGTTTGATTTAAGTGAGCCCCTTACTTAAGTGAGCCCTTTACTTAAGTAAGGGGCTCACTAATGTCTCGAGTTATGAAAAGTAAACTAAATTTTTTAGATACTTTACTTTAACCAAGTCACTCTCTTTTAATGGTTACAGCGAATTTACGCTTCTTCAACTTTATCTTTCTTTTCGATCATGGCATTGCCAATAAGGAATAAACCTCCGAATAAAAAGATCATTGATGGATAGGCCACTTCTTCATCTAAAACCGTATAGGTTTCTAATATAGAGGCAATTAAAATGCCTACACCAATACCGACGGCTAACATCCCAAATTTTAGGGTAAGATTTGACCGATAGTTCTTTTTAGATGCGAAAAGAGAGGCATCTGCTCCTTTTTCAATTAATGATAAACGTTCTTTGTTTCTTGTGTTTAGAAATACATATACGATTCCAAACAATGATGAAAATACTATTAACGGGACTAAGATTGCTTCCATGATATAAATTATTTAGTTAAACATTTTTACTTTCTTAATAAGACAACAACATTAATATATAGGTTACATATTTTTTAAAATTAATTTTTTGGACTAACTTGTAACCTTAAGTTCCAACAGAATGTCTTACAGTATAGATGGATAAAAATTCAGATGGATAAGAATTCAGATCAAATATATATTGACAAGGTCTTGCAAGGAGATACTAACGCCTTTGCTTATTTAATTAATAAGTATAAAAACATGGTCTATACAATTGCTATAAAAATTGTTAAGAGCCATGAGGATGCGGAAGAAGTTGCTCAGGATAGTTTTTTAAAGGCCTATGAAAAATTGGATAGCTTTAAAGGAAACTCAAAGTTCTCAACGTGGTTGTATACTATAGTATATAGAAATTCCATAACTAAAATCAGAAAGAAAAAAGTAGCTACATCTGATATAGATGAGTATGTGATAGACAACTATAGTGAAGGAAGTGAATTTCCACAACTGGAAGCGATTAAAAATGGAGAACAACAGAAGTATGTAAGAGAGGCAATTGGCAGATTACCAGAAAAGGATGCGCTTTTGATTACTTTGTTCTATATGAACGAAAGTTCGATTGAGGAAATAGAGCAAATTACAAACTTGACACAGAGCAATATTAAAGTCAAATTGTTTAGGGCAAGGAAAAAATTAAATACAGAATTATCATTCTTATTGAAGGAAGAAGTAAAAACGATATTATGAAGGAAGACGAGAAAATAGATAAACTCATTCGAGAGAGTTTGAAGATGGAACAACCATCTGTTGATTTTACAAATAAGATCATGAATCGGATTGATTTAGTTGATACTAAGGAAGAAAAGGCATTGGGTTCTTTGTTAAAAAAGAACACACTGGAAAGCCCTTCTTTAAATTTTACCGCAAGAGTGATGGCCGAAGTCGAAAAAGCATCAGTTAAAGTAGTAGATGCACCAATTATAGGTAAAAAAGCATGGACATTTATAGGGATGCTTGTTGTATCAATATTTGTATATGTCCTTTTGACAGGAGAGAACAATACCGCTACTTCTCAAGCCATTGATGGAACTATAAAAAAAGTAGATCATATACTTACAAATTCTATGACATTTGACTTACCGGCTATCTTAACTTCGCCCTTGTTCGGCTTAAGTGTTTTTGCTTTAAGTTCTTTATTATTCCTGGATTATGTTATGAAGAACAGAAAAATTTCAGTAAAAATTTAAGCAATTTTAACGATTTATAATGCCCTCTTTTAACTGGTTTGTGATGGATCATTTTAAGAGGGTTTTTTTTTTGAAATATTTCTTTAAAAACATTTGCGATAAATTTAAAAACATCTATATTTGCACACCTTAAAAAGGAAATAATATTCCTCCTTAGCTCAGTTGGTTAGAGCATCTGACTGTTAATCAGAGGGTCCAAGGTTCGAGTCCTTGAGGAGGAGCTTAAAAAAACAGCCGTTAGGCTGTTTTTTTTATGCCCGACGATTGAGCGAGTTTTTAATCCGGTAACCGACAGAAGTTTATCCGTCAACTGACGGAAGCCAAGAGGTTCTAACCCGTACCCTGACGGAAGGAGCAAAAACCATATCCAAAGTATTTTTTTTTTGAATTTAAAATGGCAGGAAATAGAATTCCGCTTGAATCAAAATCACTATTACTAAGATTCCCCATCTATAGTATCAGTTATATTATTGGCCTTTTGTTGTTGGTTATAATTAGTTAACCTATTCGGAATTTGACAGAATAATATCCTTCAAAAATTGTATCTTTAAGTTATACAACAGAGATATTATGATAGTGATTTGGGCAGGATTAGGGGTGTTGAGTTTGATGATGGTTTTGTGGCTGTCAAGTGTTTACTATAAAAACGTCAGTATTGTTGATAATTTCTGGGGTATCGGTTTTATCATTGCTACCCTGATTTATGTATTGAATTGTGAAGTCATGTATACAAGGGCAAAACTTATGTTCTTATTGGTGATTCTTTGGGGTTTGAGATTGTCAGTATATCTAATATATCGAAATTACGGCAAAGAAGAAGATTACAGATACCGTGAATTTAGACAGCACTATGGGCCAAAACGATATTGGTGGTTTAGCTTTTTTCAGGTATTTATGCTGCAGGGGATGCTAATCCTTATCATATCACTTCCGCTGTTAGGAGTAACGCTAAAGACAAATTCCAATGCTTTGAACATATTCGATTATATGGGTCTACTGGTGTGGCTGGTTGGGTTTGTTTTTGAAACTGTGGGCGACTATCAACTGGCTGTCTTTAAACGCAATCCTGCTAACAAGGGGAAACTCCTTACCAAGGGACTATGGCGCTACACCCGTCATCCAAATTATTTTGGCGATACAGCCATTTGGTGGGGCTTTGGTCTCTTCGCCATCGCTTCAGGAGCCTATTGGTATAGTCTGGGTTCTCTGTTGATGACTTATTTGATCATAAAAATATCAGGAGTGGCCATGCTGGAAAGATCGCTTGCAGAGGTTAAACCCGGCTATGAAGAATATATGAACAACACAAGTAGCTTTTTCCCCTGGTTCTCAAAACAAAAACCGTGATGGATTATTTATTAAAACACGGCTGGCTTATTCTATTTGTAGTTTGGGGTCTGCCCCTTACTTATTACCGCAGTCGTTTCAGAAAAATGGTCTATCAAACCGATCATTGGCTCATTAATATACAACCTAAATTTACTAAGGAACTCAAGGGTCTATTTGGCTACTACCATCCTGATGACGCCTCTTTTATCCGGCAACGGAACTTTTACAGGTTTTATTTGCTGATCTATCTGATACTCTTCATGTCTTATCGTTTTTTCAAATAGATAAAGTCGGAATTCAACATTTAGCAAATTAAAAAATAATAATATTTTCAATCAAATTTAAGCAAGTTGTCTATTTGTTCTAACGAAACCCGTTCTCGCAACATTTTCAATTTTCGCTTAAAATATCTTTTTTGATGGTTGCTTCCGTTATGGCTGATACAATTGCGAAATCTTTCGAATACCACAATATTGTTTGACGGACTAGAAGGATTAAATGGATCGATTTGGATTAAAAAGCTGCTAATAAATTGTTTCCATCCTTGTACAGATGTTTCTTTTGATATAAGTATTTGACGCGTGACCCTACTGAAAAATTTAGGGCGAAAACTAGTGTCGTGCATCTTAATATCTTTCAGATTTGTTTCGTCACAAAAACCAACAAGAATATTTTGAATATTTGGAAATGATTCTTTCTTTTTAACAAAAACATACAGCCCTTTCGTAGCATTAAAAACGAAGGGTTTGTATGATAAACTCGATTCTAAATGGTTACAAAGCAATGCTTGCTTACGCCTATTCAAAAGCAATGTTTGACATTTACCCGTTGGTTTTATAACAATACAACATACCATTTTGTAAATTTTAAAAATCGTTGGCAGTGATAGCCAAATCATTTATAATATGAAGCATTCTGATCTAAATCTGAATGCTTCATATTATTTGGCTAAATTCAAGTCAGGTCAAAGCGGTCAAGGTTCATTACCTTGTTCCAGGCTGCCACAAAGTCGTTTACAAACTTGTTTTGAGAGTCCTCACATCCGTAAACTTCGGCGAGTGCCCTTAACTCGGAGTTGGAGCCGAAGATAAGATCAGCACGTGTACCTGTCCATTTTAATTCACCCGTTGCACGATCACGACCTTCAAATACGTCTTGTGAATCAGAATTTGCCTTCCATGTAGTACTCATATCCAGCAGGTTGACAAAGAAGTCATTGGTCAGCGTGTCTGTGCGTTTTGTGAAAACACCATGTTTTGACTTGTCAAAGTTTGTATTCAAAACACGCATCCCTCCAATCAAAGCTGTCATTTCTGGTGCAGTCAGTGTCAAGAGTTGCGCCCTGTCAACCAACATTTCTTCTGCCGATGTTTTATGTTTTGGCTTAAAGTAATTTCGGAATCCATCTGAAGCTGGCTCAAGTGCGGCAAATGATTCGACATCAGTTTGTTCTTTCGCGGCATCAGCCCGTCCGGGTGCAAAGGGCACCACAACCTCATGACCGGCATTCTTTGCGGCTTGTTCAATACCGGCGCAACCACCGAGAACGATCAGGTCGGCCATTGAAACCATTTTACCTCCAGATTGCTTACCGTTGAAGGCTGTCTGGATCTCCTCAAGTGTTTCTAATACTGATGCGAGTTGAACCGGATTATTAACTTCCCAAAATTTTTGAGGGGAAAGTCGAATGCGTCCACCGTTTGCTCCACCGCGTTTATCTGATCCACGAAAGGTCGATGCCGAGGCCCAGGCAGTAGCTACCAGTTGAGATATAGATAATCCTGAAGCAAGCAATTTCCTTTTTAGTTCGGCAATGTCTTCATCGTTAATCAGCTCATGGTCAACGGCCGGGATAGGATCTTGCCAGATAAGTACCTCTTTAGGTACTTCCGCACCTAAATAAAGCGGAATAGGTCCCATATCACGATGTGTTAATTTAAACCAGGCTCTGGCAAAAGCTTCGGAAAACTCATCAGGGTTCTCGTGGAAACGTCTGGAAATTGGTTCATAAATAGAATCCATTTTAAGCGCCATGTCAGCAGTGGTCATCATAAGCGCTTGTGTATTTGACGCATCACCTGCCGCCGGTGCTCTGAGAGCATTAGAAGCAGCTGTAGGCGTCCATTGATGCGCTCCGGCCGGGCTCTTTGTCAATTCCCAATCATAACCTAGCAACACATCAAAATATTCATTGTCCCACTTTGTTGGATTAGGTGTCCAGGCACCTTCCACACCACTTGTAATTGTATCATCGCCAACGCCGCTGCCAAAACTATTTTTCCAACCTAAACCTTGTTCTTCAATGTGCGCACCTGCAGGTTCTCTACCTACATATTTTTCCGGATCGGCAGCACCATGAGCTTTTCCAAAAGTATGTCCTCCGGCAACAAGAGCCACAGTCTCTTCATCATTCATCGCCATTCTACCAAAAGTTTCACGTATATCTATGGCAGATTTAAGCGGATCCGGATTTCCATTAGGACCTTCGGGGTTCACATAAATGAGTCCCATCTGAACAGCACCAAGCGGATTCTCCAGTTCACGATCACCGGTATACCGTTTATCTCCTAACCAATCTGTTTCAGCACCCCAATAAATATCTTGTTCAGGTTCCCAAATATCTTCACGTCCTCCACCAAAACCAAAGGTGTCAAAGCCCATAGACTCTAGGGCGCAATTTCCCGCAAGGATCATAAGGTCGGCCCATGAAATTTTCTTTCCGTATTTCTGCTTGATGGGCCAAAGTAGTAGGCGTGCCTTGTCTAAATTCCCGTTGTCGGGCCAACTGTTGATTGGTGCAAAACGCTGGCTGCCAGAACCAGCTCCGCCACGGCCGTCTTGAATTCGATAGGTTCCTGCACTGTGCCATGCCATCCTGATAAAGAAGGGTCCGTAATGACCATAATCAGCCGGCCACCAGTCTTGTGAGTTGGTCATTAAGTCATACAGATCATTTTTTAATGCCTTCAGGTCAAGTTTTTTGAACTCCTCAGCATAATTAAAATCTTCACCCATCGGATTAGACTTTGATGATTGTTGACGAAGAATGTTCAGATTCAACATGTTGGGCCACCAGTCGCGATTTGAGGTACCACCCCCGGCGCTATGCGTTACTGTTCCGCCATGAAACGGGCACTTACTTTCATTAGTATCCATGTTATTTTTAGTTTAAGTTTTAAAGCCTTAAGTTACTGAAGTTTTATAAAATTTCTCTTAAACTTATTATTTTTTTATTTATGGTCATATAGATACTATTTATGATTCTTCTTGAAACCGTATGACTGAATTACAGAGAAACATGTTTCTTTTTATATGTATGAGCATTCAAAAGCAAGCCTTTAAGTCTGAACGCCATGACTGTTTAAGAGGTATTTCAACAGGTATTATTTGATTGAGTTTGTCTTTCATTAATTTCAAGATGTTTCCGAACACCATTCCTCATCATGGAGATATTTATTATTTTTGGCAAAAACAATAAATATCTCCATGAACGAATATTTACATGCTTCGATAGCCATGTTGGCAGTTATCAATCCTTTTGTATGTGGCGCTATGATGATTCAAATTGTACAGGGGAAGGATAAAAAAGATAAAATATACGACAGCATAAAAGCCATGCTGATCGTGCTGATCATCTTATTAGCGGCCTCTCTGGTGGGAAAATCAATATTAAATGCTTTGGGCATCTCTATGGATGCTTTAAAAGTGGTAGGTGGGATAGTTATATCGGTGATAGGCTTTCGTATGTTGCGGGGCCCACATGAAAATGTCAATAAAAAAAAGGGACATAAAAGTTTGATTTCTTTAATCATGTTTGCTGCTAGTCCCGCAACCATATCCATGGTCATCACGCTGGCGGCTACCCGAAATCATGGAAATTTTCCTATGGCAGCTATTGTAGGGACTACGCTGGCGGTCTTATTGACCCTGGTTGTATTAATTGCCATGACCCTGAGCTCGGGGAACACAAAAAAGAAAAGAAAAGGACTCTTTTCCAAATTGATAGGTCTGGTCATAATGGCTATGGGACTACAATTCATATTTGACGGCATCAAACATTTTTTTTGGACTTAATCCTTCTATTTTTAGATTTTATGCTAATGCCAATAATTCAAAATCTCCTTAAAAAAATCTTCTGATTTTATGTTTTTAAAATGAGGGTCATTCTGGAAAGAATTATTTGTATACCAGTGACCTGATGCGACTGATTTAAGAAGGTGTTTTTCAACCATATCAGTATCATTTACAGAGGCATAATACTGTCCTAGGGCATAGTCCAAAGCACCGTATTGAAAGTCTTTTCGCAAACTTTCTAAATGTGCCAAGGTTTGATTAGCGTTCGAGATGTCTTCATTCATGCGATAAGACACCGCAAGTTTGGTGTTATATTCTATGTTCTGGGGAAATTTAAAAACAAGATTTTTATACATAGATTCTGATCTATTATAGTCTTCTTTAAAGAAATATGCTTCTGCAATAAATGCTTCATGACGATCAGGTTCTGCTTTTGAAATAACTGCCTCAAAATAAGGTAGAGCCAACGAATCATTTTTTTCAATTAAATGTGTTTTCCCGATATACAGCGTTAATCCAAACCATTCTTTAGCGTCCATCTCTAGTTCATATTCAGAGACCAATTGCTCAGTAGTTGCATAATTCCCTAATTTCACATGTGCTGCTAGCAATACCTTTTTTAAGGTCAAATTATCAGAAATATCAACAAAATCCTCTAGTAAATCAATGATCTTATCATATTCTCCCAATTCCAAATACGCCATTGCCTGAATATAGTTTCTATATCCACAGTATTTACAATTTTCTACATCCAGATTATCAGTATTAATTTGTGAATAGATTTTTTGAACCTCACTGGGAAGGTTGACGAACTCACTGGCCACAACCATGCTACTAAGATTTTTATACAAATCAAAAGGGGCATAATTGTATTCCTTTTTCTGGTAATGATAAACCATTTTATTGTTCCCTTCCAGGAGGGCTTCCAAAAGCTTCAGGATATTTTTTTGCCGAAAATTGCTAAGAGAGGTGGGTTCGATAGATTTTAATAATGAATCGGCGGTTGCATATTTACCTCTGTTATAGTAATATTCAACTCTCAAATATTTAGGCTCAAAGTAATCTTTATCAATTTCTATAGCTTCATTTAACAATTGTATGTGTTTGTTGTTATCACCAACATTTGCTTTTGCTTCGAGCAATTTTATATAGGCTTCATAATTTGGTGGGGTTTCCTGAAGATTAAGTTCATCATTTTTTTCTGTAACTAAGAATCCCAGTATTCTCTGTTTCAACAGTTCAATACAGTCTAATGGGTTTTGCGAATCACATTCAACTGATTCAAATGAAAATAATACTGTATTTGCCTTCCCATCAAGTATGGAACCTTGAAAAATCAGCCGATCATTTTTTAGAAAATAGTTTCCGGTTATAATTTCTTTTGGGTTAAAATACTCCCTTAATGTCTTTTTTCCTTTCAGTGGAAATAAAGAGGCCTTATAAAGACCCTTATATTCTTCATAAGTGTCTGGGGAGATTACCTTTGCAACTTGATATTGCGAAATTCCATGAATAATCCAGTCGGCTGCCATATCGCCTATCGGGTCCATTTTTTCCAGACCTGTTTTATTGCCAAATTTTAGAACGGCGATTTTATCTTCGGGTTCAATTTCTTTAACCGCATAATCATCCTTGAATTTATTGTCATAAACGAAAACCACCATCGATCCCACTATAAAGCTTATAAAACCGAGAGAAACAAAATAGTATGTCTGGAAATTAAAATGATTGCGGGATATTTTTTTCTTTTTATCAAGTTCGCTTCCATTCCTGATTGAGGAATGAATATTTTTGAGATTGGTCTTCCATACGTAAAAAATATAGGTTGGAAAACCAACGAGTAAAAGGATAAGAGAATATGTCATTGCATCTTTCGAAAAACCCATGGGTTCCCATATCACTGAAATTACCTGTATCAAAACCCAGCTAAAGACAACGTATAAAGAGAGTTTTTTAAAAACCTCTTTTTCATGACATACTTTTAAAAATTCATTAAATTTCATACAATAATCTGCCTAGCTAAATTTCTATCTCTCTTTTATTCTTGGAAAAGTCCATATTTTTCACTAATATAGATAAAATTTCAAACAAACTTTAACATGACAAAACAAGAAAAATCAAAATCGATTGAACCCAAAGGAAAGGGCATCGAACCGCATGGCAGATCAATTGAACCAAAAGGAAAAGGCATTGAACCGCATGGCAGATCAATTGAGCCAAAAGGAAGAGATATAGAGCCTCATGGAAGGTCTATTGAACCAAAAGGGAAAGGCATTGAACCGCACGGCAGATCAATTGAACCAAAAGGGAAAGGCATTGAACCGCACGGCAGATCAATTGAACCAAAAGGAAAAGGCATCGAACCTCACGGTAGATCAATTGAACCAAAAGGGAAAGGCATCGAACCTCACGGTAGATCAATTGAACCAAAAGGGAAAGGCATCGAACCAGGTGCTAAAAAGTAAAACTGTTTTTATCAACAAGCGTCGTGAAGATTAAAAGCCTATAGCCTATTCACTGGAATGGGTTAAACGTGATGTTGTCTGTATTTTTTGGAATCTAATAAGGAATGTGAAATATTCTTCCGTAAATAATTTATTTGATGCATTTTTCGAAGTGATTTTCAAGTTCACTAGGAATCTATGTTTTGCAACATAAAGCTGAAGTATCGAGAATGCTTTGGCTTTTTTATCTACCTAAAATTCCTTTCATCTTATCGAGAGATATCAGATGTCACTTTTTTAGCATAATTTTTCTTTAAAATTGTATAGATTAATTCGGAAACAGGCCTGATATTTGCAATTTATTAGTAAAAATGAATAAAGTTTCGCTCCAACGAATTTCCTTGAGCAGTTATTTCTTTCTACTGGGTTTTGGTTTTGCTTCCTGGGCATCTCGCATACCCAGCATTAAGATGAACTTTGACTTTAACGAAGCCGAACTTGGCAATTTGCTTTTGGTCATGCCGATCAGTTCTTTGATTGGTCTTCCGATTTCTGGCTGGCTTGTTTCGAAATATAACAGCAGAGTGCCTTTGTTTGTTTCATTTGTATTCTTTTCTATTTCTTTAATGGCAGTTGGATACAGTTACAAACTTGAACACCTTGTTATTGCGGTTTCTTTTTTTGCATTTTGCATGCGTATTGCCAATATTTCTGTGAATACCCAATCACTTGTCGTACAAAAGATGAGAGACAAGAAGATCATGGGCTCTTTTCACGGACTTTGGAGCTTGGGAGGATTGGGAGGAGCTCTTTTTTCAACCATTATGGTCAAATGGCAGGTACCAATGAAGGATCACTTTCTCTATGTGGCACTTATATGTATATTTTTGGGAGTGATTGCCTTTCCCTTTCTGCTTAAAAAGGACAGATCGGCTATTGGAAACAGATTAGTTCTCGGTAAGCCCGATAAATACATGCTGTATCTTGGGTTAATGGTGTTTTTTGCCGCTTTGTGTGAAGGAGGCATGTTTGACTGGAGCGGGGTGTATTTCAGAGAGGTCGTAGGAGAAGAGATTTTTACGCTTGGATATTTGATCTTTATGACTTTCATGGCTTTTTCGAGGTTTTTCTCTGATCGATTAATCGACCGAATCGGAATGAAAAGAACATATGTTCTAGGGGCCTCTATCGTGACCTTTGGAATGTCAATGGCGATTATTTTCCCCTATTTTACAACTGTGTTGGTTGGTTTTTCTTTAGTGGGAATTGGTGTTGCAGCCGTTTTTCCAATGACCTTTTCTTTGGCGGGAAACTCAAAGAAATATTCACCGGGGATGGCCATATCAATAATTTCTACCTATGGCATAGTGGGGATGCTTATAGGACCTCCTTTAGTGGGTTACTTAGCCCATTTATTTGGTTTGAAATCCGCGTTTATTTTGTTTATTTTTTCCGGCTTAATGCTAATTCCTTTGTCGCAATTGTTTTTTCGGCTTAAGAGTGAATAGCCTGTATGTCCTTTTCGCAATAAATGAGAAAGATGCACTTGATAAACTTTTGGGAGACCCTGAAACACGCCAGACAACTTAAGGAGACCTAAAAGCGATTAAAGAAAATAATATTTTGTTACATATCTTCTAAAGCTTTTTCTTCTGTCGATCGTACATCTATGATGGTGTTAAATCCTGAAACATTAAGAATATCTTTGACAATTTCATTTGGATGGCATAGTATGACCCTTCCTGAATTAGCCATCATCTTTTTTGCGGTTCCTAAAAATATTCTGAGCCCTGCACTACTAACATATCTGGTATTTTCAAGATTAATAATCATTTTCTTAGTGCCTTTCTCTAAGGATTTAATAATCTCCACTTCCGCTTCAGGTGACGTATTTGTGTCTAGAGTTCCATCTAAACCTATAATGCTAACATCATTTATCTCTTTTAATGTGATTTGTAAACTCATCCTTATGTAATATTAATATTGTATTTGATCAAATTTAGGATATTTCTGTTGGATTGTCTTATGTAATGGTGTTCATCTACTAAATTTTTGACAATATGAACCCCCAGCCCTCCAAGATTTCTTTCGGCAATTGATAATTTTGTATCAGGCGCTTCATTCCTAAACTGGTTAAAGGGTGTTCCATCATCTTCTATGGTAATAATTAAACGCAAATATTTAAGTTGAAATTTAATCAGAATATGATGTTCACCACCATCTTTGAAAGCATATGAAATAATGTTATTCAATAATTCATCTAAAACAATATTAAATTTTTGAATAACAGCTAATGACATATCGTTTCCTGCTGCAAATGCTTCAAAATGTTCTATAACTTTAGGCATTTGACTTTTTTTATTCTGTATTTTAATGGATGACATCTCGCTTGAATGCTTATCTTTATCTTGCAAATATTGCAAAGCGAGTACAGTAATATCGTCAAACTGTTCAGTACCATTTTCAAATTCCTTAACGCTTTTAATAATGATATCGGTCAATGACCGAGTCGAGTCGAAATCTCCTTCCTGGATTAATTTTAATAATCTTGGCACCGAATAAAATTCTTCATTTATATTTTGAGCCTCAGAAACCCCGTCTGTGTAGGCCAGTACAATATCATTCTTATCAATATAAAGCGCAGTTTCCTGATAAGTCATCCCTTCCATAGCTCCAATAACAGGGCCATGTAAATCATCGAGCACCATAACATTGCGATCTTGATCAACAACGTAAGACGGATTATGACCTGCATTTGAATAAATAAGTTTACCAGTGTCTGTATTTAAAATGGCTGCGAATACTGTAATAAACATATAGGCATCATTGTCTCTAGCGATTTCATTATTGACCTGGGTTAAGATGCTCGCTGTAGAAGGGTCATTTGCAGCTCTGGATTTAAGCAAGGTTTTGGCAACAGCCATTTCCAAAGCTGCCGGCACCCCTTTGCCCGATACATCCCCAACCGCAAAATAAATATGGTTTTCATCTAAAAAGTGGAAGTCATAAAAATCACCACCTACTTCCCTGGCAGGAATAAGATTGGCATAAATATCAATTTCTTTTCTATCTGGAAATGCAGGAAAAGTTAAGGGTAACATACTCATTTGTATATCTTTACCAACATTTAGTTCGGTCTCCATTCGCTTATGGGCTTTCAACAAAATAGCCTCATCTTTTTTTCGCTTTGTGATATCTCTGATAATGCCACTAAAATTCATTTCATTTATGCCTTCCCACATCGATAATGCTAAGCTTACAGGGAAAATTGTTTTGTCTTTCTTTTGACCTTCCATTTCAACGATATGACCGATGGCTCTTTTTTTACCTCCCGTCAATACTCTTTCCATTCCGGCATGATGATGTTTATGGTATTTTTTAGGGATAATTAGGTCAAGATTCTGGCCTATTGCTTCTTCCTCAGAATAACCAAATATTTTAGTGGCAGCCGGATTCCAAGATTCTATGATACCGTTTTTGTCAGCAGATATAATGGCATCAATGGCACTCGAAGTGATGGAGCGAAATCTGTTTTCAGAGGCTCTAATTTTTTCCTCAGCATCCTTGTGTTCTGTAATGTCTCTTCCAATTCCAATGAGCCCTGCCAATTCACCTTCTCCTGTAAAATAGGGTGTTTTTAAGGTTTCTACTACAACACGTTTCCCATCCGACCTCACACTAACAGACTCAAATAATTCTGAAGATGCCGTTTTTAGAATCATTTCATCGTCTTTCATATGCTTATTTGCTCTGTCTGTTGATAAAAAATCCTGATCAGATTTTCCTTTTAATTTCTCGATGTCTATACCAATATGCTTTTCAAAGGCTTTGTTGGCTCCAACATATTTTTTATCTACATCCTTATAGAAAATAATATCTGGAATTGCATTGATCAGAATTTTTAAAAAGGCCTTTTCTTCGTTCAATTCTTTGGTTCTCAATATGACTCGTTCTTCCAATTGATCTTTTGCCCTTATTAAAGCCGTATTCGCCTTTTCACCCAATTCCAGTGAAAATAGTATGGCAAATATCATGAGTATCACTAATCCAGAGAACAATCCTAATATGGTAAGCCGCATAGAAGCAAAAGTAGATTCTCCTTCCTCTACATCTATTTCAGATGCCAATCCCAATCCTAATTCACTATCCCATAACCAAGATCCATAAACCGGAACTCCTCGGTAATCGCGGTATCCAGACATATTTGTTCCGGATTTACCTTTAATTGCATCAGCCGCCATTAAGGTGAGAGGTTGCTGATCTCTTGGAATAGTTGACTTAAATCCAGTGAACATATTTCCGCCAGGATCCCTAATATCCAACTGAAGTATATCCTCCTGATCGTAAGAAATTAAGCCGATGCTTCTTAAGTCGGGTTTGAACCGGCTTTCAGAAAGAAGCCTTCCATTAAGGTCAAAAACATAGCTTTCTCCAGTGTTACCAACCCTGCTTAATTGCATAACTCTTGAAAAGCCAAGAGTTGGATCAATGCGAATCGCCAAGGCAGCCAGAATTTCTCCAGAGGCGCCTTCTACAACGGGTGTAACGAAAAAGATTGTTGGAGGCTTAGTTTGATTAGAGTTGCTTTCTGATTCATCAAAATGAACATCAGATTCTATAGGAGGAATAAAAACCGAATTTCCTTCGAAAACCTTGCTCATTAAATCTGGTCTTTGATTGTAAATGACGCTTAGAACACCTATGTTTTCATTTCTTGACGAAGCAAGATTAAGATAATCTTTATCGATAATGAAAAATCCTGCGCTTTGAAGAGGGCCTTGATATTTAGTATAAAATGCTCTTAATTTAACTAAGGCATCAGAAGAGAGCAATGCATTTTTATCTTTCGAAACAGATAAAATTTCTTGGGTAGCATCAACAAGAACGGGGTCTCTTCCAAATTCCTTCAGAATTAACTTGTGACCCTCTACCCATGATTTTAACCTTTCATGAGTATTTTCCAAAGTCATTTCCAGGTTAATTTCCAGATCGTTAAGGATTTTATTCTTATTATTTTCCATGGCCAACCATCCTAAAAATGATATAACAAACAAAATTAACAAGGTCCCCAGTATTGTAATGATTCGAAATCTTTGGGATCCAATTTCCAGCACGATTTCTTGCTTGACTATTTTTTTAAAAAAATAACGTATTGAATAGTGACCAATAATAAACAAGACAATAATAGCAGCTATACTTTTAAAGATCAAAGAAGTGAAATTAATAGCTTCCCTCTTTTCAACAGTATCTATGGTAATCCATTTACTGCGAAGTTCATTCATTTCATCATTTGATATATTCTCTAAACCTTTCTGCAAAATATTTTTTAAAACAAGGTTCTTCTTAAGAACGGCCATTTGAAGTGGAGGTAAATTCATTTTATCCAGCTGAACCTCCGATGAGACCTTTAGATTAGGTATGAAATTTCTTTCCATATAATAAGAAACCGCTCCAATACTTTCAACAAAGCCATCCAATTCTCCGGTAGATACTTTCATCAAGCCTTCTATGACCGACTTTACCGGGACAGTATTGATGTCAGGATAATTCTTTTTCAATTCAGAGGTGATGGTAAATCCCTCAATCACTGCAATTTTTTTATTTGAAAGATCACGAATTGAATTTATGGTATCGTTTATATTAGTGACTAATATGCTAGGTTGCATATAATAGCTTGAAGTAAATTCCATGTAAGTACTTCGTTCCTCATCTTTATAAACAGCGGGTAGTATTTGAATCTCCTCTTTTTTGAATTGATCAAGAATTTCATTCCAGGTATACCCATTGACAAACTGAATGTTCAACCCGGTTTTTTGCCCAATGAGTTTGATTAAGTCTATAGAATAACCAGCCGGACGTTGTTCATCATCGATAAAATCAAAAGGGGGCCAGGCCATCTCATTGGCAACGTTCAAAGTTTGATGCGAAGCAATCCAATCAATTTCTTCCTGGGTAAATTCTATATTTTTTTCCTGAGCCGTTAGTTTTAAACTAATAACGAGCAGAATTACTATTGATAAAAAATTAAATTTTAGTGTATACCAAGCCCTCATCTTAAATTATATATAAATTATGATCAAAAATAATATCCGAAATTGATGTTCAATCTGGAATTCCAGTCTTTATCTTCCGGATGTTCCAATCCTATTCCCGGTCCTCCTGAAAACCACATGTTTTGCCCAAAAATGTAATCAAAATAGGCATATAGTCCCCTTTTCATAAGCGTTGTTCCCAACACTATTTGTTTTGAGTTACTTCCATAACTCTCTTTGGGCTTTACCATACTCATATTGACATATAGTTTAATTTTATCAAGATATTTACCGTCAATATTGATGTCATTTGACAAGTTAAATGTATATACGTTCGCCTTGGAATTCACCATAAATGGAAACATAAAAGCTCCAAATTGTATCGTCTCATCACTAATTCCGTCAGGATTTTTTGGATTAAACCCATATTCGATCCATTGTAAGTGCAGATTCCAGTTTTTATAAAACACATTATTATGTAAGGCAAAGGCATGTCTGTCTCCTTTGTTTTCAGTTGTTTTATTATAAATTTGCCCAGCTTCAATTGAGGCACCAAGCCTCATTAAGAAGTCTTCATTTAGGCGCCATTTATAAACGGATCTTAGATTAAACTGATTGATTTCTTGATTTGCCTGAATGTCATCTGTTACAAGATCAAAAGAATATCTACCGTATCGTTCTGAGTCTATATATTCAGGATTTTTATAAAAGGCTCCCTGAATATTCCAAAACCTATTATCATATATAAATTTAATTCCGCTGTCATAGTCATCTTCAAAGCCTAAATAATAAGTCGCATTAAACCAAAAACTATTCGACGAGTAAGGAAGAATGCCAAAAGGAACTTGGTGAATACCTATCTGTATGGATGAATGATCAGATAGATGATATCCAAAATAACCATGGTGAATCGCATTAAAATTGCCATACCATCGATATTCAACCGAAAAAAATATGTCTTTATAATCGATATCGGCATTCAACCTAAACAACTCTAATTCAAAATCACCCAGCCTGTCCATGTTTTGCTGGTCATAGTTTCTCCAGGAATAATTAAGACGAAGGGCTCCTCCAATTCTAATTTTTGGAAGAGGGTTTAAACTATCTCGATTGACATTTTTTTTAGTTGAGTTTAAAATATCATTTAAAAAATCACGCTTGTCATTTGCTACGGTATCCAAATGGTTTTTATCCTTATTTCCAGCATGGTTTTGGGCATAATTTTTTCCAATAACCAGGCTTATAAACAGAATATATAAGAAAATATTTTTACACCTTGATATGCTCATTGATTCAACAGTATTTGAAAATTGAGCTACAGGTAAACCCCTTTAATTCAACTCTAAATGAATTATATGAGCAGAATATCAAGTCATAAGCTTTACAGTTTCTTTTTCAATTTCCTTTAAGCCTGCTAAATTGAGCTTCATCCGTATATCTCGGTTTACACGAGTATTTTGAGAATAAACAATGCTGGATGAAAGTTGGATTTGATCGTTGATTTCATTTTGGCAATGAATATAAATTCTTATAATTTGGAGAAAGACTCACATCTAAAGATAATGAATTTTATTAACTATCTACCAATCAGCAACTAAACATTTGCTTCCTTTATCCCGAGCATCAGGAGAATTTTTTTTACTTTCAATTATTTTTAAATGGCAAAAGGTTGCTGGTTTCCAATCTATAAGTACTTTATTATTTATGGCATTTATAGTTGTATTGAACCAATTAAAGATAGGATCAGTTTGTGCTATAGATTTGTTAGTCAAGAACTTTATTAAATACTATGAAAGATCAACCACCATGTCAACGCGCCAGTGAAATTGTAAAAGGGATACTATATCACAGTCGCTGCAATAGCGGAGTAAGGAATCTCGTAGATATCAATTGCCCTTACCGATGAATATTTTAGGCTTGCCTATGGAAGGCTTAAGGACATAAATTATTGCTTATATTTGACTCTAAGTTACTTAAACATCCGTAAAACTAAAAGAACTCATTCATACATCAACGAAGCGAGCTGTATGATTAGTCTTTCCGATTTTATGAAAAAATGTTTTACGACATGATAAAAATTAAATTGCTCCTTCTAATTTTTATGGTAGGTGTTTCCTGTGAAAAAGATGGAGATTTAGATCGAGTACCTAATCAAAATAACCTTCCTGACATACCTGTTAGTGATGACCCGGAAGAAGAAGAAGTACCATTTTCGGTGACCATAGATGAAAGTGATCTTTCAATACTTCCTGCAGATTCCGGTGGAAGCCATATCCCAGTGGAATTGGGCAGTACCAATTCTCCATTTGGTTATTATATTTATAAACCTGCAGGTTATTCAGAGGGAGGTCCCGAATATCCATTGCTTATTTTTCTTCACGGTTGGCATCCAAACCTTGGGAACGAGCCTTTGGAAAATGTATTGGCAGCCGGCCCCCCAAAACTTATTGAAACAAACCGTTGGAAACCAAAATTTCCTTTTATTGTGGTATCCCCGCAATTAACAACGAGTTATTGGCCTCCTTTTAATACCCATCGATTAATTGAACATCTTATTGAGAAATATAATGTGAATACAGATCGTATTTACCTAACGGGCTTGAGTTTAGGAGGAGGAGGTTGCTGGTATTATGCTGGGGAATACACCGATAATTATGCTGCAGCCATAGTACCCATTAGCGCTTCCGGGGCACCTCATCTTGTGGAGAATTTAAGTAAAATTCCCATTTGGGCCTTTCACGGGGGCTTGGATACAACAGTAAAAGCTTACGAAAATTTCGGGTCTGTTCCTTTGGTTGCCGCTATCAATGAAACAAACCCGACTATTAAGGCTAGAGTAACAGTATACCCCAATGTTGGTCACAATGCTTGGCAAAGGACTTATGATGGAACGGGTAGGAATTATTTTAATCAATTGTACGATCAATATGATATGGATATTTATGAGTGGATGCTGGCCTATAAAAAAAGTGATCAGAATAACTGATTATTTATGGGCTAAGGTCAATTAGATTTTTTATTCGATTCAACGCGTATGCTGTTATAATTTTAACTAAAACAGGAACTATTTTTTATCTTTATACAAAACAAAAAAGTATCCATGAACAGACGAGAACTATTAAAAAAATCCGTTTTTATATCTTTGGGTTTGAGCCTATCTCCGGGATTACTCGTGTCACTTGAAAGTTGCTCCAGGAAAAGGCCAACAACCGATCATCCTGTATACTTAAGTGAAGAGCAATTTGATGCTATTTGGCAAATGGCCGAATTAGTGCTTCCAAAAACTGATTCACCCGGTGCTCATGAAGCAGGTGTTACGCCATTTATTGACCAGTTATTTGGTGAATATTTTGAAGAGGATGAAAAAATAAGGTATGAAGCCGGATTGAAAAACTTTCTTGAACACTGTATGAATGCATATGGAAGATCGTTTCTGGATCTTGATCAAAGTGAGCAAATTGATTATTTAAAAATGTTGGATACTGAAGAGATTGAAGATTCTTTTTTCAGATCCTTTAAAGGGATCATATTATGGGCCTATTTTACTTCGGAGCCCGGAATGAAAAGCATGAATTATCTGCCTGTTCCTGGCAGGTATAATGGCTGTATAAAGATTGATGATCTAGAAAAGAATCTGGTAGGTAACCGATAAGAAAGACTAAATGAAAGTAAACGAGTTTGATGCAATAGTGATAGGATCCGGTATGTCGGGAGGATGGGCGGCTAAAGAATTGACAGAAAAAGGAATGAAAACCCTTGTGTTGGAGCGAGGGAGGCAGGTAGAGCACATCAAAGATTACCCAACTACGAACAAAGCGCCATGGGAATTTGAATTTAGAAAACAACTTTCTAAAGAAACCAGAGAAGAATTTCCAATACAAAAAGAGGTCTATGCTTTTAACGAAGCCACCAAACAGTTTTTTGCCAGTGATAAAAAGCATCCCTATACCTTTCCTGCCGATAAACCTTTCAGATGGATAAAAGGATTTCAGGCCGGAGGTAAAAGTTTATTGTGGTATCGACAAACATACAGGATGAGCGAGATGGATTTTGAGGCCAATGCCAAGGATGGACATGGAGTCGACTGGCCGGTTCGGTATAAAGATATTGCCCCCTGGTATGATTATGTGGAGCAATATATTGGCATAAGCGGAAGCCAGGAAGGATTGGAACAATTACCAGATGGAAAATTTTTAAAACCCATGCAAATGAATTGTGTGGAAGAGCATCTCAAGGAATCATTGAGAAAGAATTTTGATGGTAGGAACATGATCATTGGTCGAACTGCACATCTTACGGAAAGACATAACGAAAGAGGGCCTTGTCAATACCGAAACATGTGTGAAACAGGGTGCCCGTTTAGTGGATATTTTAGTAGCGTAAGTGTGACGCTTCCAGCAGCTAAGACCACCGGGAATATGACCTTTAAACCACATGCTATTGTTCATTCTATTATTTATGATGCTGAAAAGGGAAGGGCTACTGGAGTTCGTGTCATTGATGCAGAAACCAAGGAAATAACCGAGTATTTTGCCAGAGTTATCTTTCTATGCGCCTCTACCTTACCAAGTACTCAGATCATGTTAAATAGTGTTTCAAGCAGCTTCCCGAATGGCATAGGAAATTCAAGTGGTACTTTGGGTCGCTATTTGATGGATCACTTTAGTATTAGCATTAAGGCAGAAGTAGATGGATTTGAAGATGGCTACTATGATGGCCACAGACCAAATGGGATATATATCCCTAGATTTCAAAATCTTAAGAATATAGATGCTGATTTTCTAAGAGGATTTGGATACCAGGGAAGTGCATGGAGAGATGGATGGGACAGAGGTATGAACAGCGTGGGATTTGGGGCAGACTTTAAGAATGAACTGAGCAAGCCCGGACCTTGGAGAATTGATCTTGGAGCTTATGGGGAATGCCTTCCTTACTTCGACAATAAAGTAGCGTTGCACCCCGAATTAAAAGATGAATGGGACATGCCTTTATTGCATATCAGCTGTGAACTCAAAGCGAATGAAAAAAAGATCATGAGGGCAATGAGAGAGCGTGGTACCGAAATGCTGGAAAAGGCCGGATATAAAAATATACAATATACCGAACCTGAAGAATGGATCTTTGGAGACGGTATTCATGAAATGGGAACTGCCCGTATGGGAAACGATCCTGAAACCTCGGTATTAAACAAATGGAATGCCTGCCATGATGTTCCCAATCTCTTCGTTACAGATGGTTCCTTTATGACCTCTTCGGGTTGCCAAAACCCTTCACTTTCCTATATGGCCTTTACTGCCCGTGCCGCGAATTACGCGGTCGAACAAATGAAAAAAGGGGCATTGTAAGCAATTAGAATAAAGCTATACCCTATAATAATCGCCACGCCAGGTTTTAATGGACTTTTTAATGTCTTTCTCCGTCATTTTTTCCTTAATGGCTTTTTCTACCAAAGAGGGAAATTCTTCATCTGAAGCAAATCTTAGTCCAATGATTTGTCGAATGGTTAAGGCCTCAGGTAAAAGTGATTTAGTGAGGAGAAAATGCCTGAAATTTTCTTCGGAACAAATAACTCTGTCTTGGGCTATAAGGGCAAAAGCTCTGGCGTAAAAAGTAGTAAACAGCAATATTATTGAACCAAAAGTTATCAAGGAGGCCGAATATAGCCCCTCATCTGTTGTTTTTATTAAATTAACAATTGATCCAATGACTAAGATTAAAGCACCCAATAAGGTAAAAAAATGATAGCTGGGAACAAAACGTCTGTGATTGCTGTAATTTTGATTTTTCATGATATAAGATTTATAGTTAAACTTTTTTGAGGACTAAAGTATTTTATTTTCTTGTTCAAGTTAATTCGATTTTGCTAGAAATCAATTAAAAAATAATCCTATTTGACTTTAATTGTAAATACAATACCTGGCGGCTCCAAAAGCTCATCTTGCTTTCTTTAATCTTTGGGAGTTCAAGTTATATCTTGCTTAAAACAAAATTTACAAGCATAAAAAACAATACAGTTCAAAGTAACATTTAAAGCAGAAAAATTAAGAATTTTCATTTTCTTCAAAAAATTTAATCGTTAATAAATATCTTAACAACTATTGATCTGCATTATAGAATATATCGATGGAAGTTATTAGTTTGTACTCATATATAAATCAAGTTGATTTAGCCATGATACCTCTAACTACTAATTGATGAAAAAGTTATTAATGATAATGCTGGCAATTATTTCTTATGGAATAAATGCCCAAAATTCACCTGGTGTATACACTGTTAAAAATGCAAAAATAAATACTGATAATTCCGATTTTGGAACCGCTTTTTTCGGTGACGACAAAGTTGTTTTTGCGGCCCCAAAACAAGGGCTCACTTTTAACAGAGAAGAATACCATAACCAACCATTTTTAGATCTTTATATTGGAGAGGTCACTGAAGACGGTCAAATCATAAAAAAACAAAAACTGCCAGGAGATATCAATACCAAGTACCATGAAGGGATGGTGGCGTTTACAAAAGACATGAAAACTGTTTATTTCAGCGCCAATAATTATGTAAAAAAGAAAAAAGGTAAAAAGAAGAGCACAAGTTATATCCAATTGTTCGTGGCTAATATCACTGAAGAGGGAGAATGGACCAATATGAAAATGGTACCCTTTAACAGCGATAAATTTTCAACCGGACATCCTGTGCTGAATAGAGATGACAGTAAATTATACTTTGTATCTGACCGCCCTGAATCAATTGGGAAAACCGATATTTTTGTGGTTGATGTTTATGAAGATGGCAGTTTTAGTGAACCAAGGAATCTAGGCCCTAAAATCAATACCCCCGAACGAGATATGTTTCCTTTCATAGGGAAAGATAATGTACTCTATTTTTCTTCAGATGGATATCGGGGTCATGGAGAGCTGGATGTATATGCCAGTAAAATATTTGATTCAACCGTATCGACACCTATCAATTTAGAGGAGCCGGTGAACAGCGAACATGATGATTTTGCCTATATCATTGATGACCACAAGCACAGAGGATACTTTTCTTCAAATAGAGAAGGGGGTCATGGCGATGATGATATTTACTCCTTTGTTGCTTCGCCTCCGATTTATATTGAGTGCAAACAGGCAATTGCCGGTGTTGTTAAGGATATTGATACACAAGAGCTCATACCAGATGTATTAATCATTTTATACGATGCCAAAGGAATAGAATTGCAATCTTTTATTTCCAGTAAAGATGAGGGGTCCTTCAGTTTTCAGCAATCATGCAACACGACTTATACTATCAAAGGATTTCTGGAAGGTTATTTGATAGGAGAAATGGATATAAAAACGGTAAATGATCTGGATGCTGCACCTATTGAGATTATTCTGAATTTGATTTCAGATCCGAATAAGCAAGAGGAAGTTATTGCAGAAGCTAATTCATCTGAGAAAGAGGATAAATCAATGCTTGGTTCAAATGAGGATGAAAGCACTGGATTGTCTTCTAGCTCAGAACTGGAACGTGTTGATGAAAAAGCGGACCAAAAAAGTAAGGGAGAAACTACTGTCACTGAAAATACCTCAAAAACTGAAATAGCATCTGCCGCAGCTGTTGTAAGCACAAAAAATGAGAGTGAAACCGTCGATGCTGAGGTTGCAGTAAATACTTCAAAAAAGAAAACAGTAACTGCAGCAACGCCCGCAGCTGTTGTTACCACAAAAACTGAGAGTGAAACCGTCGATGCTGAGGTTGTAATAAATGCAGAGGATAAGCAGCAGGAAATGACTTCAGCAACGTTAGAAGAACAGGAGACTCAGGCACAAAAGGCAATTGCCATGGATACATCTGAAGCTGGTCAAACTCTTGAAGATGAAACAGGTGATTCAGAAACAAAAAAATCCAGTGAAAGTCCGATTCATATCAATACCATTTATTTTGATTTTGATAAATACGATATCCGCTTCGATGCCAGAATTGAACTGGACAAAATTGCCGAGGTTTTAAAACAAAATCCGAAAACAAAAATTAAAGTTGATGCTCACACTGATATTCGAGGGAAAAGGGCTTACAATTTAAAATTATCCGATAGCAGAGCCTACAAAACAGTTCAATACCTTCTTGACATGGGAATTGAAGTTGAAAGAATTTCTGGCAAGGGTCATGGAGAAACCCAGGTAGTTGAAAAATGCACTAAGCAAGAGCCTTGTACCGGCCTTCAGCACCAATTAAACAGAAGGGCCGAATTTTTAATTGTAGACAAGTTTTCTGACGCTATTATAGCTCAATCCTTCAATAAGGCCGCATCCGGCAACTACGCTCTTAATGATAAGGTTACTAATTCAGGAGCTTATGTGAATTACGATTTTAGTAATAATAGAGCAGTTTATACGGTTCAGCTCGGGGCGTTTAAGGGAGAAGTACAAAATAATAAATTCAGTAAATTAACTGATCTGTTCAATTACAGATATGATGATGGCTTAAACAGATACTATGCCGGTATTTTTGAATCTTCTATAGAAGCAAGAAACTATATGAGGAAGATGAGGAAAAATGGATTTGGAGATGCTTTTGTTGTTGGTCTTAAAGGTGAAAGCAGGTTTTAAAAATTTACAATACTCTAATTAGATTCGAAATTATTGATCTTCATTTTATGATTTTTTTTGAATAAATAAGATTAATTAAATTTCTTTAAGGCTTTATCCAGTTATGAGTTGCTTGATTCGAAACCTGATTTATTTTTTCTATATGTCACGAAAGATAATTGTAATCGAGTAATTTTCATCTTAGGGTAAAACGATATGCCTACTAAAGATCTGATTAAATGATCAATGAAGGCTTCTTTTCAGGTACTTATTTTTAAGAAAGAGATGTGAAAATGACCTATTTTTCTGAGATTCTTATTGTTGGGAAATAAAAATACAGGAATTTTCTAAGAAAACCAATTTTATATCTGAAATAGTAGTATCTTTGCGCTAAATTAATAAATTATTTTAAAATGAATACAGGTAAAGTAAAATTCTTCAATGACGCTAAAGGATTCGGTTTCATAAGCGAGGAAGGAACAGGTAAAGAACATTTTGTACACGTTTCAGGTCTTG
>RCNE010000106.1_pt1 | contig 37843 bp, 35 predicted proteins | sample 2041361 | NCBI WGS metagenome assembly RCNE01 (sample SAMN09708229, study PRJNA481090) | Marine sediment metagenome, whole genome shotgun sequencing project. | reverse complement strand
TCCGAGTCGCTCCGAAACGATGGTCGGATCTGGGTCCCCACTGCCTTCGACGACAACCGGCTCGCAAGCGAGATCCCTGAGGACGAGCGCGACTACTTCCTTGAGCGCAAGTATCCGGCGTTCGGCAACCTGGTTCCCCGAGACGTCGCATCTCGCAACGCGAAGACCGTCGTCGACGAAGGCCGAGGCGTTGGTCCACTGAAGAACGGCGTGTTCCTCGATTTTGAAGAAGCGATCTCTCGCGACGGCAAGGCAACGATCGAGGCGAAGTACGGCAACTTGTTCGATATGTACGCCAACATCACGGGTGAAGATCCGTACAAACGGCCGATGCGCATCTATCCGGCCACGCACTACACGATGGGTGGACTGTGGGTTGACTATCACTTGATGACGACAATTCCGGGCACGTACGCGATCGGCGAGGCCAACTTCTCTGACCACGGTGCGAATCGCCTCGGTGCATCTGCGCTCATGCAGGGATTGGCCGACGGATACTTCGTCTTGCCGTACACGATCGGCGACCACCTTGCCGGCAAACTTGGAGAGGGTGTCGTTTCAACCGACGATCCCGTCTTCAAGGCTGCTGAGGCAGAGGTCGCGGACCAGACCCACATGTGGCTCTCGGTGAACGGCACGAAGTCGCCAGAGCACTACCACCGAGAGCTCGGCAAAGTCGTGTGGGACCGTATCGGTATGGCCCGCGACAAGAACGGTCTCGAAAAGGCCGGCGACGAGATCGCCTCGCTCGAGACCGAGTTCAAGAAGAACGTTCGTGTGAAGGGCGACAGCGAATCGATGAACACCGAACTAGAAAAGGTCGGTCGAGTCGCAGACTTCTTCGAGCTCGCCAAGCTCAAGGCACGAGACGCACTTGTCCGGGAGGAGTCGTGCGGCGGACACTTCCGGGTCGAGAGTCAGACAGAAGAAGGCGAAGCACTTCGCGACGATGAGAACTTCAAACACGTCGCTGCATGGGAATGGAACGGTGAAGACACCGAACAGACCAAACACGAAGAACAACTCGAATTCAACGAAGTGCCGCTTTCGCAACGCAGCTACAAGTGAGCCGGGGAAAACAATGAGCGACGAGAACAACATCAACCTCACCCTCGAGGTCTGGCGCCAGAACGGTCCGATGGACAAGGGCCACTTCGAAACCTATGAGGCCAAGGGCGTTAGCCCGGACGCGTCGTTCCTCGAGATGCTCGACCTCGTCAACGAACGACTCATCGACGACGACAAGGTGCCTGTCACCTTCGAGAGTGACTGTCGAGAGGGCATCTGTGGAACCTGCTCCCTGATGATCAATGGGCAGGCGCACGGGCCGAACAAGGGCCAGGCGACCTGCCAGCTGCACATGCGCACGTTCTCCGATGGAGACCACATCACGATCGAGCCGTTCCGTGCAAAGTCGTTCCCGGTCATCAAGGATCTTGCGGTCAGCCGCGCAGCGATGGAGAAGATCCAGCAAGCGGGCGGATACATCTCGGTCGCGACCGGCAGCGCCCCTGACGCCAATATGATTCCGGTTCCAAAGCCAGCGGCTGACCTCGCAATGGATGCAGCAGCGTGTATTGGTTGCGGAGCGTGTGTCGCAGCATGCCCAAACTCCGCAGCCCAGCTCTTCACGTCGGCCAAGATCCAACAGTTCAACCTCCTTCCACAAGGACAGCCCGAACGTTGGCAGCGCACTGAAGCAATGGTCGACACCATGGAAGACTTCTTCGGTACCTGCACGAACCACGGCGAGTGCTACGAGGCGTGCCCCCAGGAGATCAGCCTCGACTTCATCGCGTTCATGAACCGTGACTACGTCAAGGCCAAGGTCAAGAACCGCAATCTCGCAGGTCAGAACAACTAACCCATTGGGTTACGCGGGAGGCACATCGATCTTGAAGATCGAGTTCGCGCCCCGTGCAAAGACAACGTCGTTGTCGGCATAGATGATCTGCGGGAAGCCAGGGCGATTGCCACCCTTGCTGTCCGCGTACCTCGTCACCCCCGTACCGAGCTGAATGACGGTGACGCGGGCCGAGTCCAGGTAGATCAGCTGTGATCCGTCGGTGGTGAGCTGGACAGATGTTTCGTCGTCGGGGCGAACGGGAAGGGTGAGAACATCCTCCCATGCTCCAGTATCGAGGTCGACCGCCGTGAGGTCGATAGAGGTCAGGCCGGAGCCAACCAGCATCAACAAGTCACTGCCCGAGAGCGCAGGGTCAGCTCCGACGGACAACAGACTGGCCACGTCGATTTCATCGGGAATCGGGTGTCGAACAGGACGAGTCGGGTCTCGAGGGTCCCACACAACGACTGCTGGATGCGGTAAATCGTCAAGGTCGAGGAAACCCTCACATGCCAGCCGGCCGCCCCTGGGAGAGCTCGGAAAGTCCACCCCCACGACTCGACCGTCGTCAGCGATCACTGGGAGCGAAAGAAGCGAGTTCGCTCCAGCCAACTCGGCGGGTGCGTTGCCGCGCAGGACGACCCAGAGCGAGGCTTCCGTCGATCCGGTGCCGAGATAGACCGCACACTCAGTGAAATCAGCGAACCGATCTGGCTCGGTCGTCTCCACGGCATCGATGACCAGTCCCTCGCCCTCGATGCCGCACGGCCAGATGAGGAGTTGCCCATCCCCGACCTGCTCCGCCGAGCAGATGTCGCCAAAGCTCGAGACATCGTTCAGCTGTGTCTCAAGGAGGTCACGAAGGACTCTGTTGCCGGCCGTTGGGGGCCACGCGAGAATCACGAACGTGTCCGCTCCATGCGAAACGACTCGCGTGAACTGGCTGCTGGAGTCGAGAGGGGAGAAGCCCTGGTCAATGCTCCACAACGCGCCATCGGCGGACGTCAGCCGCTGGACGCGAATTGTGGTCGGCGACCGGTCCCCCTCCGATTCGAACTCGTTCGTGGTCATAAGCAGCGCGTACCCCGTTTCAGTTCGGAGAAGCTGCTCGAACACCCGCGTGAATCGGTCAGGCAGTCCAGCGGGAATCGAGTCATCCAACGAAACATCGACGGTGTCCCACTGGGCGCCATCCACCGACCGCACGATGACCGGGTAGTTCGCTGCAGTCCGCTTCGACGTCAGCCCGAGGAACCCAGAGGGGGAACGAACGACGAACTCCAGCTGTTGCGCGCCGTCTGTCTGCTGGAAGAGGGTTGTCGGGTTCGCCGCGGCGGAAGAAAAGAGACCATCGCCGAACTCCCCGTCCACGAGTCCTGGCGCGATCGTCGGCGGCAGAGGTTCTGCATCGTTCGCGAGCTCATCTTCGAATCGTTGAGCAAGCAAGATCAGGACTGCGACGAATCCAACCGCGGCGACCACGGCGATGACGCCGAGCTTCGATACGCCCCTTTGAGCCTGAGCCGCTGGAGCGTCGACAGACCCACCGGAGTCAACCTCGACCTCGACTCGAACGGAACGAAGATCAGGGTTCTCCGACATAGCTCCATTGTGACGCACCATTGTGGCGCACCGATGACCCACGGCGCTATCGATTTGCACCTGGGCATTGGTCAAGGAAGCTCGACGGCGAACAACGAGTTTGCACCCAGAGCAAGAACTAGCTGGTCATCCGCATAGAAAATCTGCGGAAACCCAGGCCGGTTGCCGCCGCCAACGTCTTCACGTGAACGCTGCTCGCCTGTGCGGAGATCTGTCACGGTGACCCGAGAAGAATCCAGCTGAACAAGCTTCGATCCATCGATCGTGAATCGAGTCGATGTCTCGTCACCGAGGCGAGCCTGAAGGGTCAACACCTCATCCCACTCGCCAGTGTCGACATCGATCGAGGTGATTGAAGAACCATTCAGTATCAGGACTTCTCGTCCGCTCATGGCGACTTGGGTTCGCGTGGAGAGAAGATCGATCAGATCGATCTCATCAGGAATTGGGAGACGAACGAGACCGTTGGTGTCGTCGGGATGCGAGACGACGACCGCTCGAGATGGCGGTTCGTCGAGATCGATGAGTCCCTCGCATGAGTTCGGATCGAGCGAAGGTGGTGAGCCGGCATCGAACATGACGGCCGTGCCATCGTCGGCCACCAGCGGGCCGAACGCACGTGAGGTGATCTCTGTGAGTTTTGTCGGCCCGGAGGACCCGGCTCGCACAACGTTGAATGCTCGCTGTCGGTAGTCACGTTCGACCACGTACACAATGCAATCCCTGAGCGCCTCAAAACGGTCGGGCTCAACCACGTCCGCAGCACCAACGGTGAGTACCGATAGCCCATCGCAGAGATCAAACTGAAACTCATCCGAGACTGTCCGGTGAGTTTCGCAAACCTCGGTGAAACGTTCACCGTCAACAACGTGGTTGCGCAGAAGTGCGACGAGCTTGGGATTCGACATCGACGGTGATCGGGTCACGTAAGCGAAGGATTTGTCGTTGTGCGAGAGCACGTCGAGGTAGCCGTCAGACTCGTAGACAATCGGAAACCGTTCGTCGATCTCCCACACAGTTCCATCAGGGGAGAACAGGCGTTCAATGCGAGAGGATCCCCCGAACTGATCTTTGGACGGGTCATCTACCGTCAGCATCAACATTCCAAAACCGTGGTTGCTCCGAACAAGACTGACGAACATGCGTTCCGTCCCAGGTACCCATGGATCTACGGATTCGCCAAGTGCCGCCTGGATTCTTGACCAGTCGAGGCCGTCGGTGGAACGACGGATCTCGGGGGTTCGTGCTGTTCGCGATACAAGGCCGAGGTATCCACTTTGCCCGCTTGCAATAGAGCGCAGAGACGCTGCGCCTGTTGTTCCTGAGAACAGCCCAGGCTGGGACAAACCCGAGAGGGTCGTCGTCGCCACAGAATCCTGGCCCCCTTCGTTTACCCTCACCGTGCTTGAGGTGAACGAACTCATCCCTGCATCGGCCGGAATCTCGCTGCCTGGTTGAAGCGCGAGGACCATCAGAAACACGACGAGTCCGAATCCGACCAACCCGGTGATGAGACCAAACCTCGAAGTGCTGGCAGAGTCGTCGATCTTCGGCGCCTCGACTGGCCGCACAGAATCTGCGTCGAGTTCAACTCGAACGGAACGAAGATCCGGGTTCTCCGTCATTGCTCCATTGTTACCAGCATCAGCGGCGAAGGGCGGCTACGTTCACCTCATGCACATTCTCGAAAACGGAGTAGCTTTGCCGCCGATCATGGGCGTGAACCACAAGGGTGAAGCTGGCGACATGGTCGCTTCGGTCGCCGGATCCTGGGCAGCGGTATTGCTCTACCGGGGCGACTGGTGACCATATTGCCGTCAACAGTTGGTTGACTTCGCAACACATGGACTGCCTCTCATGGAACTCGGTATCAAGGTGGTGGGCGGCTCAGTCGATTCGCTCGAGAAGGTGCAGACGCTCCGGGCCGGGCTTTATGTCGGCTTTCCAATGTGGGCAGAACTTGACGCACCCACGGTGTCTGCCGATACGGGAGCCGCATATCAGGAGGGCGACAAGGTCTTCTTGCACGGAACCGCGTGGCTGCTGAACCCCGCCGGGGAAATTGTGCAGTCGCTGTACTCCACGGGACCGATCGGGCGTTTCACCGCGAGCGACATCATTCGCAAGGTTCTCTTCGAGCAGAAGAAATAGGTCGCTCTAGTCGACCGATCGAAACGTCTACGATCTCCAGTGTCGAACGGCTAATCGTTTGGCGCGCCGCTGAGGAGCACTGATGAGCGACATCACCGAGACCCAGGACAATTGGCTCTCTGAAGACGACATTGCAACGATGCGCGGCAAGATGCCCGTGATCTACATCAACGCGATCCCGGTGATCACCGATGATCTCGGAATTGTGACGCACATCGGGTTGCTCCTGCGCCTCGGTGCCGATGGCGACGTCAACCGAGAGGTTGTCTCCGGGCGGATTCTGTACGGCGAACGTGTACGAGATGCGCTGCTTCGACACCTGGAGAAGGATCTTGGCCCGCTCGCCCTGCCGCAGATCCCTGCGTCGCCGCAGCCGTTCACGGTCATCGAGTACTTCCCGAACCCGGACATCACCGGCTTCCATGATCCGCGCCAACATGCCGTGAGCTTGGCCTATGTCGTTCCCATCGAAGGCGACTGCGAGCCAAGTCAAGATGCGCTCGACCTCGTATGGCTTCGCCCAGACGAGGTCACTAGCCCAACGGTCGCCGCCGAGTTGTCGCCAGGCCACGAGAAGCTCGTGCGAAGGGCTCTAGCCTACGTCGGCCGACTGCCCTAGTTCCCGCTCGTTCCTCGTTCCTCGTTCCTCGCTCCAGCGATCGCAATCCGTCGCTGCGCTCCTCGATGCTCGGCTGCTGCGCCCGAGGCGCCCTTCCGTCGTTCGTCCCTCACTCCTGGGCAGCTGGCGTCTCGCCGTGCGTATAGACATACCTGTGCATCTGCTCTCCATTCTCTGTGCGTTTGGCCACTTCTGAGGTGATGAAGTGCACAAATTTTGGAGAAGGTTCCGACGTGTAATTGATCTACCAGTCCAGAAGTTGGGCGCGGAGACCGTGATCTCTGAGCGACTCCAGGACGCGGTCTGCGTGGTCGCTGTCGAGCGTGTCGATTCGAAGCTCGAGAACTGTGCTCCGGGCGCCGCTCGACCCGAGGCCATCGTGGTCGACCTGAACAACATTTGCCGCTGCGTCAGCGATCAGTTGAGAGACGAGTGACAGCCGGCCGGGGGTGTCATCGAGCTCGACACGGATGCGGCTCAACCGCCCCTGGTTGGCCAGACCCCGCAGCGTCACGACAGCAAGGGTCCGAGGATCGATGTTTCCGCCGCAGAGAACCACTCCGACGTTCTTGCCCGCAAACACGTCGGGATACTCGATCAGGGCAGCAAGGCCTGCTGCTCCAGCACCCTCAACCACAGTCTTCTCGATCTCGAGAAGCATCGCGATCGACTCCTCGATCGCAAACTCACTCACTACGAGAATCTCGACCCCCTGGTCAGCGAGGATCCTGCTGGTCAATTCACCAGGTTCCGAAACTGCGATGCCATCCGCGATCGTCGATCCGCCGATTGCCGTGGACGGCCGATGCTCGAGCCGGTCGGCCATCGACGGATACCGTTCTGTTTGCACACCGATGACCTGAATGGGCGATGGGTGTTCAGCCGCAGCAACAGCGACACCAGCTGCCAAGCCACCTCCCCCGACGGCAACGAGAATGATGTCGAGATCGGGTCGATCCTCGAGCATCTCGAGCCCGACCGTTCCCTGTCCGCTGATGACCACCGGGTCATCGAATGGATGGATGAACTCGAGGTCGCGTTCGACGGCGAGTTCTTTTGCACGTTGCGCCGACGCCATCACGTCGTCACCGAACAGCTCGACGTTCGCTCCTAGGTCACGCGTCCTCGCAACCTTGACGAACGGGGTGTTCGCGGGCATCACGATCGTGGTCTCGATTCCAAGAAGCGCCCCGTGATGTGCAACTCCTTGCGCGTGGTTTCCCGCCGACATCGCGATGACGCCGCGTCCCGGTTCGACGTCAAGCAAACGGTTCCGCGCTCCACGACCCTTGAACGAGCCGGTGTACTGCAAGTTCTCGAACTTCAGAAACACCTCTGCTCCGACGATCGAGGACAGCGTGAACGAGTGCGTGAAGGGCGTTCGTTCGATGGTGTCGGCGATCCGTGCTTCTGCCGAGCGAATTGTTTCGATCGTGACCTGAGCGGGGTCAGCGGGAAGCGGTTGCATCCTGGGACACTACCGTTGCCGACTCGCGCAGCTGCTTCTGTACTCGGACCTTGATTCGTGCCACATCGAGTAGTGCCGTGAAGTATGCGCCCGGCTTCACACGGGAGTCCTCACGGTGCTCCCACGTCACCGGCACCTCGAGAATGTGGTAGCCGAGGCCCTGCGCTAGTGCCAGAGCCTCAACGTCGAATGCCCAGCCGTTGCTCATGCAGCGGCGAAACACTGCATCACTGGCTTCACCAGTGAACACCTTGAAACCACGTTGTGTGTCTTCGATGCCGGGAAGGACGAGACGCTGGATGATTCGGTTGCCGATGCGTCCCAAAGTTGCCCGGATGCCTGGCTGCTGGACCGAAACAACAGATCCACTCACCGCGACTGAGCCAATTACTACTGCAGGTTCGATCGGTTCTGCAGCGGCAGCAGCCATAAGACGGTCGAACTCGCGCACATCGGTCGAATTATCCGCGTCGAGAAACAATCGTTGCCGACCGGTGCCGGTCAGCATTCCCTTGCGCACTGCATGTCCCTTGCCGAGATTACGGGGCGACTCGAGCACGAGGAGACGGCGAAACATCGGTCGATACGATTCGACCACCAAGATCGTGTCGTCGGATGAGCCATCGTCAACGACAATCACCTCATCATCGAGGTTACGTTTCTTGAGGAATGTCGAGATCGACACGAGCGTCTCACCGATGCGCTCCGCTTCGTTGAAGGCCGGGATGATGATCGAAAGGTCACGCATGTGACAGCTCCATGTCTCGACGAACCACATCGTGGTTCGCAACTTCGTAGAAGAACGCAACAAAACACGAGAACACGACGAGCGCAAGAGGTGTCGCTCCGATCCCGTTGCCCAGCACGTGCAGCAGCGCAGCGAACCACACGAGCGCAACCACCTTCAGCGGTGCGGAACGTTTGGCTCCATCCGAGCTCGAAGCCGCTCTGTGCAACATCGCGACCCCTGCAAGCAGGACCAGACTCGCGTCGTAGAACATCGTGTGCGGGCTGATGAGAGTGACTCCAATGGCCAAAGCGCCCATGCGGTCGGCAATCGAGAATCGAACAGGATTGGCCCAGAGCCACATCATTGCAATGATCACCAACGCAGCTCCGAGCGCCCCGACCACAACTGCCGGACGGGAGTCGGAGCCCCATGCTGCCTGGAGAAACCCAAGAATCGAGATCGAATTCGACGCATTGACCTCCGCGTCTCGTTCGACAAATGGCACCACCTGGTCGAACCACGTCGTGACCCAACGAACGCCGAGAACAGCGGCCGTCGCAGCCCACGTGAGCAGTCCAACCGTGACAGCCCACATCACTGCTCGGCCTTGACGCGAGAGCAACAAGAGACCCATCAGCGGGAGCGCATACTGCGGGCGATAGAGCAGCAAGCCGGCGGCGAGACCCGCGACTGCGGGACGATCGTCGTGCACGCCCCGCCAGACCACGGCCAGGAGCAACATCGTGAGTGGCGCGTTCTGCCCGCCACCAACGGCGGTGAACATCGGGTAGAACGTGAATCCAGCTGCAAGGAGCGGCCATCTCCAACGCCGAAGTATCGGAACGGGTTTGGACAACACCATCACCGCGCCGACGAACGCCGCTGCCATGAACAGCGTGTGTATGCCATAGGCGAGTTGAAAGTCGAGCGTGCTGAGTGGCGCGTAGGCGGCAGCCACATGTGGCGGATAGGCGAAGGCAAGGTAGCCGTCGAGACCGAGCTCGGTCTGCTCGGCTTGCTGTCGGACAGGGTCGTAGAGCTGGTCGATGTCTCCCGACCACACGATTCCACCAGCCCCATAGAAGGCAGGAAAGTCACCACCGAGACGAGCGTCTGGCGAAACTTCGCCGCCACCAACTCCTGTGCCGATGATGCTGGCAAAGGCGACGGCAAGGCCCAGCGCCAGCAGCGTCGCTCGAGCGAGGCGTGCCACGCGGAGCTCGACATCAGTGCGCGGGCCATCACCATGCGACGGCGCGGCAGCGGTTGGCTCCGCGACGATGGCCACGGTCATCGACTCTTCCATTACCAATCAAATCGGCGAATGGGCCGAATCACCCAGGGGCCAGATGGCCCTTATCGACTCAATAATGTGCCTATCGGCAATACGTTTGGCTCAGCCGTCGGCGAGGTCGACCACCTGCTGTGCGCGTCGGATGATGGGAGCATCGACCATCGTCCCTTCGAAAGAAATGACTCCAAGACCCTGGGCCTCTGCTTCTGCGGCTGCCTGTAAGAGGGCTCGGGCATGTGAAAGTTCGGTCGCTGACGGCGAAAACGCCTCCGTCGCCAACCGGACCTGGCTCGGGTGGATGCACAGTTTCCCCTGGAACCCAAGAGATCTCGCCACGTTTGCCTCATCCCGGAAACGCTGGTCGTCGCCAAAGTCGACGACAACCTGATCGAGCGCTGGAATCCCCGACATTCGGGCCGCTATCGAGACGCGTGACCGTGCGTAGAGCACTTCAAGATTGCTCTCTGTGCGAACGCCTCCGATATCGGTGATGAAGTCCTCCGCCCCGAAATACACCATGTCCGCACCAGCGCCAGCCACTTCGACTGCTCGATAGACGCCTGCAGCGGACTCGATTCCGGCACACAGCTGACCTTCGCCCAGCCCCACTGAGACCATCTCTCGACGCACATCAGCGACTTCGCGGTCCGTCTCGAGTTTCGGCACGACGATCCCGTCAGCGCCAGCTTCTGCTGCAGCCGCCAGGTCGTCGGCAAAGTGTGAAGAACCCAACGAATTCGTCCGAACAAACAGTCGCATGGCTCCCAGGTCGCCTTGTCCTGGTTTCGCCTGGGCAATGGTGGTCCGGGCTTGCGCCTTCATTGCTTCGGGCGTCGCGTCTTCGAGATCGAGTACCCCAATATCGGCCCCACTCGCAACGAACTTGGCGACAAAGTCGACGCGCTGGGCAGGTCCAAACAACATGCTGCGTGCTCTCATGAGCGCCACGGTAGTGCGTGTGCCGTGCGCGATCCGGGTTTCGCCGAGACGCCGCGCGACACTCAGGCAATGGACTTTGCACCGATGCCGCGTCGTTCGACTGGTCCACTCAGCCGACTGATGTCGCGGGCCTCATCAGCTGTGAATGAGATCGAGCTGCAGCGCGAACCTCATGCTTCGTTCTGGGATGCATGGAATATCGAAACAATTCGATCCGATGGCCCACTTTGGATTGCCCTCGGGGACTCGACCTCACAAGGTATTGGAACCCCAGATCCTGCTGACGGGTGGATTCCACAAACTCTTGACCGACTCCGGGACTCCACTGGAAACCCATGGCGAGTGATCAATCTCGGCATCACTGGCGCGCAGTTCGGCGACATCGTCGAACACGAGCTCCCACGTCTCGCTGAACTCCGCTCGGCTGGCCACGAGCCGTCGCTGGTCACCCACCTCGCCGGCGCAAACAACCTGATGGCTCCGGGCAGCTGGCCTCGGACGTTGCGCGATGTGCGAACCATCCTTGCCGCAATCCCTGATGGTTCTGTCGTGGCAAAAGTCGGGGTCTCCTCAGCGTTCAACAGCCTGATAGCTCGTCGGATCAACGGCGAGATCGACCGCAGCGCGCAAGATCGTCCGCTTCATCTGTTCTGGCCATGGGATTGGCCGTCCCGAGATGGACTCGCTGGGGACAAATTTCACCCAAGCGCCAAGGGCTACGGCTATATGACCGATGTGATCTTTCCCCGGATCGAAGACTCACTGGCCAGAGGGTAGGAGCCGCGCTCGTAGGCCCGAGCGTCCTGCGTCTCAACCAGCGACAACCTGGCGAAGATCGTCGAGGGCAGCGCGATCCTCGACCACGACCATCACCGGCGCAATAACTCTCGACTCCGCATGTTCTTTCACCTGACGCTCGATGGCTTTTCGGGCGCGTCGACCCCGTCGCCCAGCACCTACCGATAGAGGCACCCGAACGAGAAAGCTCACAAGCAGGCCAAGTACGACCCCTCCGAGAAGGAGTGCCGACGGCAGTGGCATCCAGTCGGCTTCGGGCGTGGGCGGGAGCAGAGGTTCGGTGGCGAACTGGAAGAACCCACCCAGGACGGCAACGATGAGGAGCCATCCCAGCCCAACGAGGGCCGTGACAGCGAGGATTCGCTGAAGCCACGCAACCGCTGTCCACCATCGCGGGCTCTCTCCAGCCTTGACGGTTTCTCGCCCAACGACTCGACGAAGATCGTCGAGCAATTCGTCTCGTTGCGCGCCCGCTGCACGTCGAAGTGCGTTTGGCCACGGCGTGGTCGACTCGCCTGCAACGTCCTCTGCATAATCGCGCAAGGCAAGGTCGGCCCGCGGTGCCGCAGCACTCGAACGCCCGGGTCCAGGGAGGTCTGCGAGCGGCTTGCGGGCCAGACGTCGAAGAAATCGAGTGAATGGCCAGCCCATCGCCAGACTGCCCTGACGTCGATGGTGGTTTTCTGCTACCTTCGCTGCTTTAGCTGAACCCGCGGCTTCAGAGAGCCCTTCGATCAACTGATTGGTCGCGCTGGTGGTTTCTCTGAACGATCCGTCGGTGGCCAGTCGAGCTCCCACCTCGATCAGGTCAGCATCAGCGCGGACCAGAGCCGCAGTGCGAGCGTCGACCGCTTCAGCGAGTGCCGCCCGCAGGTCGTCGAACCCTGCACCGGTGACAGCCGAGACCGCCATGACCTCTGCGTTCGTGACCCCATCTTCTGTCAACAACCTTGCGAAGTCGGCAGATATCCGCGCTCCCCCATCATCGAGGCGATCCACCTGGTTCAGCACGAACCGAAGTATGCCGGCATGATTTGCAAGTGGCTGGATATAGCCGAGATGTAACGCCGCATCGGCGTACTTCTGAGGATCGGTGACCCACACCAAGACGTCGACCAACTCGACGAGCCGATCCACCTCGAGGCGATGCTCAACGGCGGTCGAATCGTGGTCAGGCAGGTCGAGCAACACGAGTCCAGAGAATGCGGGATCTCCCTCTGAAACGTGGTGGCGACGAGAGATCTCGAGCCAATCGAGAAGGGGACCGGCGTCGGCGTCGCCCCAAACCGCAGCGTGCGTCGACGATGTTGTCGGCCGTCGAACCGACGCTTCGCTTAGTTCCGCGCCCGCAACGCGATTGACGATGCTCGACTTTCCCGAACCCGTCGCACCAGCGATGGCAACCACGGTGTGTTCGGTTCCGTGGCGGAGTCGGGCCCGAACCTTTGCCCGGACGATATCGAGCTGCTCAATCGCGTCGGGAGCGAAATACCGGGACGCGATCTCACGCGCATCGTCGAGCGCCTCCACGCGGGCCGTCAACACCGAGTCGGCTGCAGAGTCCACGTCTATTCCACTCGCCGGCGAAGGTCGTGCGCAATCGAGCGGAGGGCATCTCCAGATGAGCCAACGTCTCCCAACAACAGCTCGAAGCGCTCTCGATCGTCTCGAAGCACACGTTCGAGGCGCGAGATCAGATCGGTCCGAGCGTTGCGCGCCAGGTCTCGTACAGCCTGCTCGCCAAAGACTGCGGTCAGTACCGCCTGAGACACGGCGGCGGTTCCGGTGGCCACGGCAGCTTCGCCTCCGGTAATGCCACCGGTCTGGCTGAACACCGCCACCATCAGAGCCACGCCCACACCGTTGATTCCGGTCGAGAGCGTCCGAGCGAGCGTGATCTTGTCACCGGACTGTTCGCGGACCAGGTCGAGTACATACTCTTCCCACGCCGCAAGCTCATGCTCGATGCGTGGCGTCAGTTCTTTACTCGCACGTTCGATGCCCCTCGGCGCGTCGCGAAGCGCTTGCGGTCCACCTGGACGGCCATCCCACTGTTCGACAACATCGATGGCAGCGCGGTCGACAGCGTCGCGGGTGACGATGAGGAGATTGGACTCCAACTGACCAGCGGCCTGTTGATCGGGGGTCGGGCCCGAACGAAACACGCTCCGGATCGTGTCACGAACCCGGCTGACACCGGCTTCGAGTTTCGACATGAGCGCACCGGTTCCGACGAACTCGCGCCACTGATCGAGCACTTCACCACGCAGCAAGGTTCCGCCATCGAGCTCGAGGTCGATATCGACGAGAGCTCGGGCGTACCGACGCGAAGCAACCTCTCGGAGCGTCTCGATGCGATCCTCTTGCACATCCAGTGCAGCAGCGACTCGTTCGACGCGATCGGGGATTGAGGAAATCGCCCCAGCGAGGGTCGAACGAACCAGCTCTTGACGCTCGCCTGCATCTTCGGCCAGCGAGCGAAGCCACTCTCGGGCGGGCTCGAGCGCGGGTCCGATTCGGCCATCGACGAGTTCTCCCTCGGGTACACGAAACACAGTGGTGTCTCCGAGACCGCGCTCGGCGAGCATGGATCCGAAATGGTCGGCGACCTCGTCCTCGGAACCTGGTGGGATCCGATTGATCACGATGGCGAGCGCCGCTGACCGCTCTTGCGCAAGCGCCAGGTACTCCCAGGGAACCGCATCGGCGTAACGAGCAGCGGTGGTGACGAACAGCCACAGATCGGCGGCGCCGAGCAATTGCGCGGCAAGGTCGTGATTCGCCACTTCGACCGAGTCGATATCCGGGGCATCAAGAATCGCTAAACCCGGCTCGAGATGGGACGACGTCATTAAACGCAACCCGGTGACGCCCACGGCGCTCTCGCCCGTGGACCGAGGCAGTCCCGACAACACACCCGCGGGGTCCTCGAACCATTCGAGGTCCAGCGGGTGGCAGACGAGTACGGGAGAGCGAGTGGTCGGACGGAGCACGCCCGAGGGCGTCACATCGGCACCGACGAGGCTGTTCGCAATCGTCGATTTACCGGCACCCGTTGAACCGCCGAGTACGGCTAGGAGAGGTGCGTCGAGGCGTCGAAGACGCGGCAACAAGTAGTCGTCGATCTGATCGATCAGTTCTGTTCGATCTCGTCTGGCCTCTTCGCTCCCAGGAAGATCGAGGGCGAGTTCGACAGCGTTGAGCTCGTTGCGAAGCAGTTCGACGGCTTCGCTCGATTCGGACTCAATTGTCATCGTTTTCGACGCCGCAACACTTTGGTCATCGGTCGCGGAGTTCTCGCCGGAGGATCTTGCCCGACGCCGACTTTGGAATCGCGTCGATGAACTCGATAAGGCGCACCTTCTTGTAGGACGACACTTGTGAGGCAACGAACTCCTGAATCTCTTCCGCCGTGGCTTCGTGTCCGGGCTTCAGGGTGATGAAGGCCTTGGGGATTTCACCAGCTTCGTCATCAGGAATGCCGATCACTGCTGAATCTGCGATGGCGGGGTGCGTGAGAAGCAACCCCTCCAGCTCAGCCGGTGGCACCTGGAAGCCCTTGTACTTGATGAGCTCCTTGATGCGATCGACGATGTAGATGTAACCATCATCATCGAAGTGGGCAACGTCGCCCGTGTGCAACCAACCGTCTGCATCGATGGTCAGCGCAGTTGCTTCCTCGTTGTTCAGATAACCCTGCATGACCTGAGGTCCGCGGATCCACAGTTCACCGTCCTCGTTTACTGCAAGGTCGTTGCCTTCGGGGGCGACGATTCGGCACTCGGTGTTCGAAACCGTGACACCTGAAGAGCCAGCCTTCCCTTGACCAGGAATGGTTGCGTGCGACACGGGTGACATCTCGGTCATCCCGTAACCCTGGATGACATCACATCCAAGACGTGCCGCCGCTTCATCACCGAGTTCACCTGAGAGTGGTGCCGCACCCGAAAAGATCACCTTGATCGATGAGGTGTCGTACTGGTCGACGAGCGGATGTTTCGCGAGAGCAAGAACAATCGGAGGCACGGCGAAGAACCACGACACCTTGTACTCTTGCACGATGGTCAGTGCCTCTTCGAGGTCGAAGCGCGGCATGGTCACGATGGTGACGCCATTCGCAAGCAGACCGTTCATCAACACCTGCATGCCGTAGATATGGAAGAAGGGCAAGATGGCAAGCGCCACGTCATCGACCTGGTAGTTGAGGATGTGTTTGCACTGTTCGAGGTTGGCGGTGAGGTTGTCGTGCGACAGCATGACACCCTTGCTTCGACCAGTGGTCCCTGACGAATAGGGCAGCACGACCGGAACTGTCTTGGTATCGACCGGCACCTGTTCGGTCAGCGGTGGGCTCGTCAGCAGATCGAACATCGAGGGAACGCCCTCAACCGGATCGATCGTGAGGATCTCTTCGACCTTCGTTCCCACGGCAGCCTCTCGGGCCACATCGAGGAACATCGAGATCGTCACCAAAATCGACGCTCCCGAGTCAAGCAGCTGATGTCGCACTTCTCCCGCCGTGTACGTCGGGTTGATCGTGGTCACCGTTCCACCGGCAAACGCTGCTCCATGAAAGAAGGACGCGTATTCAGGAATGTTTGGTGCCATCAAACCAAGGGTGTGCCCCGGTCCAAACCCTCGTGCTGCCAGTCCACCAGCGAGCAGCTGGATGCCGCTCTTGAGCTCAGCGTAGGTCTGGGTTCGCCCGCTTGGCCCGTCGATGATCGCCGGTTTGTCGCCGAGTTCGTCAGCCATCCGAAGGGTGAAGTCGGTGATCGAAATCCCGCTTGGGATCTCAACATCGGGCAGATTCGAGGTGAACACCATGAACGGCTCTCTTTCCTATTGTCGACGACCGGTCAATCTTCGACGAGTGCGAGTGTAGACGTCCTGCCCAGGTCGACGAACAGCTCAGCGCCCTTGCGCCGCCGCCTCAATCCATAATCCGCGCTGATTTGAACTTGACGAACTCCCGGGGATACGGCAAAGTGACGTGTGTCACCAAAACGTGACGCAGGTCACAAACAGGTGATACCACTACACAACCACAAAACATCTCGATAGCTGAGAGCCATTTCCCTCACGTTCCCTCACCCACGGCAACGACACTGCCAAAAGGAACAAATGAGATTGACTCGTGCGCTGTCGATGAGAGGCCCGTCCACGTTCGAGAAAGTGGGCGGGTCTCTTGCTGTAACCCCTACCGACGTTTCAGCGAATCGATCCCTGGTGGGCGATGATGAGCTCGAGCAGCTGCGGAAGAAATCGGTCCGGCAGCTCGTGACCGAGCCCTTCGATGAGGTGAAGTCGCCCATTCGGGATCTGTTCAGCCAACGCCTGCCCATGACCAACCGGGTACACGGGATCTGCAGTTCCATGGATCACGATCGTCGGCACGGACAGTTCGGCAAGCTCGTCGAAACGGTCCGGGGCGTCGACCACGGCAAGTCCATGCCCGTTTTGGCCGCGCCACATTTCGGTGACTTCGCCGTAGACCTCTCGAGCCGCGGCGGGTCGGTCAAAATCGAATAGCGGGCCGGAGAACCACTCAAGCTGATCGATGATCCACTCGACCCGTGCGACCACGCCAGCGGGTGCGTCTTCGAAAAGCCTCTGCGACATACGGTCGATCAGCCAGTCTTCTGGAAGTCCGTATTCTTCTCGTCGGCCTGGCGTTGTCGAGATCAGCGTGAGCGATGCGACACGATCAGGCGAATCCATGGCGAGGTGTTGCGCAACGATGCCACCCATTGAACGGCCGACCAGGTGAGCTTTGCTGACGCCGAGATCGTCGAGCACCGCGAGCGCATCGCCGACCAGATCCTCCATTGCGTAACCCTCGTCAACCCAACTACTCCGACCGGTGTCACGGGTGTCGAATCTGACCACCGCAGAGCCGGCGGTCACCAAGCCATCGACCAAAACGTCGGGCCAACGCGAACTGGGTGCTTCAGCTTCGGAGAGAAGCAGCACCGGAGCGCCCGACTCCTGGGTCGGAGCCGTCACCTCGGTAAACAGCTCGACATCTCCATTGACGACTCGGCGGGCGGAGTTTGAGAGCGCAGACACAACCCACCCATTGTTCCAACCAAGGGTCACAGCACCAACATCATCGACCGATAGATTCTCGATGATGATGCGCCGAGTCCTTCTCCAATTCGCACGAGGGTTCGCGATGGGTGCCTCCGATGTGGTGCCGGGCGTCTCGGGTGGAACCGTCGCACTCATCTTGGGCATCTACAACGGACTGATCCACAACATCGGCATCGGAAGCAAGGCGCTAGGTCGCTTGCTGCGCGGTGACATCGCCGGGTTCATAGATCGGCTCCGAAGCGTCGATTGGTTGTTCCTGATCCCTCTCCTTGCGGGCATTGGGGCTGCTGTTGCGGTCCTGGCCAGTGTCATCGAATCGGCCCTACGCGACTACCCAGAAGCCATGGCCGGGCTCTTCTTCGGGCTCGTCATCGGTTCGATCTTTGTGGCCAAGGCGCTGCTCAGGTCGCCCACGGCACAACACGCTGGCATCGCCGTTGCCGTTGGCCTCGTCACCTTCGTCCTTCTGGGATTTCAGTCGGGTCCAGTTGCCGATCCCGGACCAGCGTTCCTCATCGGCGCAGGTGCGCTGGCTATCTGCGCCATGATCCTTCCCGGCATCTCCGGCTCGTTCATCTTGTTGATGATTGGCATGTACGCAGCCGTGCTCGATGCGGTCAACGAACGCCACCTCGACGAGATCGCACTTGTCGGCATAGGGGCGATCATCGGCCTCGCACTCTTCTCGTCCGGACTCAACCATCTCCTCGAACATCACCACGACGTCGTGATGTCTGGGCTCATTGGATTGATGCTCGGCTCACTTCGGGTGCTGTGGCCCTGGCCGAACGGCGTCGGAATCATCGACCATGACGAGACCATCTCGGGAACAGGGCTCGCTCTTCCCGATGGCGCCCCATGGGTTGTTCCCATCTTGCTTGCGGCTGTATCGGCAATTGTGGTCGTGACGCTGTCGCGATTCGCTCAGCCGAGTGTTGACGAAGCGCACCGGGCCTAACGCACAATCTCTAACCATCCTCCGCCACGCTCATCCACGAGCATCGCACGAGCGTGTCGACGACCAGCCCCACCAGCAGGTGCCCAGCCAACAACGGTCAGGCCGGGATGCACCTCACCAATCGGGAGTTCTCGAATAATCGCGTCAATGTCGAGGTCGAGGGTTCCACCATCGCTGTGCACGAACGAACCATCCCGGCCAGCCCACGCCCGCCAACGTGCAGACTCATCGGGGACACCCCACCAATGATCTCGCACGCCTACACCCTCGACCTCCCATCGCTGGTCATCGAGCAAGACCTCTCCATGCGTTCTTCCAACGAGCCGGTAACCAGTCGTCCCTGCAACCGGTGACGGTCCGGGCGGGCCTTCCGTGTCCCAGTCGAGTTCGAGACCCACTGCTACTCGATCGCCGAAGGCCCCCGACCACACGTCGCTCGGCGAGTCGATCGCCACGCCGAACGCCTCAAGATCGGTGGTGAGGTGTTCGAACGGCCGCAACACCGTGGTTTCCGTCCAGAGACCCGATGCCCGGAGTTCCATCGAGGAACCAACCGGCAGGGGCACGTCGTCTGCAAGAACGGTGGTCAACGGTCTCCCGAAGCCCACCAGTGACGCCCAATACCAACAAACGCCGTCAGAGGGTCGAATAGTCAGCGTCACATAACCACCGACGCCGTCCTCGGGAATCACGAACCAGTTATCCCACACCTCGACCCAACGCGGATCCCCATTGCTCTCGTGGAGCGACTCCGAACCAACCGGCAGCGACTGCGACACACGTGCAGTGTCGCAGCGGTGTGGGCAGACTGTGCACATGGCTGAGTTCGCTGCACATACCTCCGAGACGATCGAGGGGCTTGATGCAAACTCCGTCCCATCCGACGCTGACTTCGTCATCGAACAACAGGTCACGAGCGACGATCATCTCGTCGACCACTTCCACGTGAAGCTCGTCGACGGCACTGCTGTCGTGATCGACGGACCCGCCGTCGATCCCGACCTCACTATCCGACAGGACGTCGAGACCGCACGCGCCCTTCGGGCTGGCGAGATTCACGCCCAAAGAGCATTCCTCACCGGACAGCTCGAGATCGACGGCGACATCGACAAACTCCTCGAACACGGGCCGTTGCTGAGAACGCTGATTCGGGGTCGCGGTGCCTGAAATCGGAGAGATCCAGGCACACGCAGAACGACTCGACGCCGACTGGGCCGGAAGAGAGCTCGCGGGTTTTCGACCAATCACGTTTTATGTCCTGAAGACGTTCTCGCCCGACCCGAACTCGGTCCATGGCGAGATGCTGGACCGCATCGACACTCGGGGAAAGTATTTGCGCTTGTGGTTCGACAGTGCGGTTTTCATCGTGCACCTCATGCAGGGAGGGCGGCTGCGACCCGACAAGAAACAGACAGCCAAGCCCCGCGGCGGTCAAGCACGATGGACCTTCGATGATGGAACGGCACTTCTGCTCACCGAGGCCGGAACCGACAAACGCGCTGGGGTCTGGGTGATGCCGATCGATACGGACTTCGACGAAGGACCTCCGCTCGACTACCTCGGTCCGAATGCTGACTCCGTGGATGAGTCGATGTTGCAAGCGCTTCTCACGGAACATTCGATGCGGCTGCACGGGTTCTTGCGGCGTCAGACAATCCTCGCTGGACTTGGCCGTCGCCTCGCTAACGACATCTGCCACGAGGCCCAGATCTCACCATTCGCCTCAACAGGCAAACTCTCTCCCGACCAAGTCACGGCACTTCACGCGGCAATCGGTTTCTGCATCGCGACGTCGTTGGAATTCGAACGCGCACAAGTGGAAATCGTCGCCAGCGCCAAGCGCCCTTCAGCAGTGCACAATCGGACCGGCGAAACCTGTCCGAGATGTGGCGACATCATCCGTGAGGTTGCGTACAACAAGTACACCGTCAATTATTGTGCGCCGTGCCAGACGAACGGCAAAGTGTTGGCGGACAACACAACCTCGAAGTTCCTCAAATAGCAGCGAGGTTCGCGGCGCAGATCGGCTACTGCGTCGCCCATTCGCAATCTGCGGCAAGGAGATCGGTCCCCCACCCGCCGACGCAAGTGTCTCGGTGCGGGCCACCACGCAGGACGTCCGCTCCTCTGCCGCCGTTCAGTGAATCAAACCCCGCACCTGCCCGCAACACGTCGAAACCGGCGCCGCCGATGAGCACATCGGGCCCACGGTTTCCCTCGAGTCGATCTGCACCGTTGCCACCGCGTGCCGTATCTGCACCAGGGCCAGCAATAATCAGATCCGCACCGTCGCCTCCCAGAATCCGATCGTTCCCGTATCCGCCGCGTATGCGATCGTTGCCCGCGCCGCCGCAGATCAGATCGTCTGACCCAAATCCGCGCAGCAGATCATCGCCGCCGAACCCGTGGATCACGTCGACCCCTCTCGTCCCATCAAGAACATCGCGTCCTCCTGTGCCCAGAATCGTGATGACGCGGCCCATACATCGACCGACGTTCGGGGGAACCTCGACAGCATCTCCGCTGTTCGCTGTCCCGCACACGTTGTCGCTTCGAAGCCCGTCGGCGATGACGCGAACGTCGTATGTGGTCGAACCCGACGGACGGCTCTCGACGAACGATCCTTCGAGTGCCGAGGAGGCCTGCACGAAGACCCCGTTGCGTCGAATGACCACCGAACCACGCGCGTAACTCCACGTCACCCGAAGACTCCTTCCCGGGTCCACCGTCACGATGCAATCCCCGACTGGCGCAGCGACAGGCGTGATGGCCACACCGAGTCGACAGTCGTCGCGCACGAGCAGCGAGAAGTCGGTTCCAGGGCCAAGCCAGCCAATGTTGCCGAACCGCGCGTAATCCTCTCCACCAGGAACTCGCACATTGCCGCCCGTCGCGGGACAGACGAAGGTGTGCGCGGATCGCAACTCCGCGAATTCCGTTGACGTGATCCGTACTTCGCCGCTATCTGCGTCGCCGAATTGGTTCAGCCTGGCGGTTGTGAAACCTCGTTCTTGGAGCAGCGCAACCAGCTCGGTCAGCCGTCCCCGCACGAAACCGGCAGTGCAACACGTGCTCTGGTCGTAGACGAGTCCGGCCGTCGATCCTTCGCCCTCGAGGAGGGCCGCCAAGAAATGCGGGTGCCGAACAGCGCGCCTCGTCCTCGCGTCGTCATTGGGAAGGCTGTCCTTCCATTCGGCCCAGTCGTACGGCGCCGGAAGTGTGAACTGCAGCTGCGATCTGTCGACCCATGTGGCTCCATGCTGCTCAGCGAGATATTCGATGAGTGTCGATCCGCCACTGGGGCCAGTCGCATCCCACACTCCGCCGGAGAAGGATCCGTCGGCCCAGAGATACCCCAAAAGCCGTGCTGTCTCGCCCTCGGTTGGTTCAACGGCCTGCGCCGCTGCCGGCCGAACAAGTCCGATGACAAGGCCAAAACACGCGACTCCGATCAGGAGAAGGACCCGCAGTCGCGGGCCACCGCGAACGAGCGGGTTATGCAGAACAGGCAATGTCGGTGGTCGCACCGTTTTGACGGTAGCGCATCGGCTCGTGCTAAATCAGACCGAGCTCAGAGACCGTGTCGCGCTCGCTGGTGAGCTCGCCGGTCGATGCATCGATGCGTGCACGACTGAACTCATCGATCTCGAGGCCTTGCACCACGGAGTATTCGCCGTTCGCGCAGGTCACCGGGAACGAACTGATGATGCCGTCGGGAACACCGTAACTTCCGTCCGAAGGAATACCCATCGAGACCCAATCACCCTCTGGCGTTCCGAGCACCCAATCATGCATGTGATCAATGGCCGCGTTGGCCGCTGAGGCTGCTGACGACAGTCCCCGCGCCTTGATGATTGCAGCACCACGCTTCTGGACGGTCGGGATGAAGTCGTTCTCGAGCCAGTCCTGGTCGTTGATGACCTCGACGGCGTTCTGTCCATTCACTTTGGCGTGGAACACATCGGGATATTGGGTGGCCGAATGGTTGCCCCAGATGGTCATGTTGGTCACATCGTTGACTGTCGTGCCGGTCTTTTGCGCAACCTGTGTCATCGCACGATTGTGATCAAGCCGCATCATTGCGGTGAACTGTTTGGGATCAAGGTCTGGCGCCGCTGATTGCGCAATAAGTGCGTTCGTGTTGGCAGGATTTCCAACGACGAGGATCTTGACGTCCTTGCTTGCGCTGTCGTTGATTGCCTTGCCCTGAGGGCCAAAGATCCCACCGTTGGCCTCGAGGAGGTCGGCTCGTTCCATGCCGTCTTTCCGAGGCATGGCACCGACGAGCAGTCCGAAGTCGGCATCACCGAAGGCCACGTTGGCGTCGTCGGTGCGCACGGTTCCAGCGAGCAGAGGGAACGCACAGTCATCGAGCTCCATAGCGACACCCTCGAGCGCACCGAGCGCTGGCGTGATTTCGAGCATTTGTAAGATGACAGGCTGGTCATTGCCGAGCATCTCGCCGCTGGCGATGCGGAACAGCAGGCTGTATCCGATCTGTCCGGCTGCTCCGGTGACTGCGACGCGTACTGGGTCCTTCACGATTGCTCCTCAGCTCATTGGTTTTACGTTCCAAGGTTACTCGGACGCGAAGAGACCGGGCCCAAGCAGCCCGGTCAATTCAGCGATTCTTTTGATGCTGCTACGTCATGGTGCGATCAGCTTGATGAGCTGAGCCATCCCTGCTTGATCGCAAGCCACAACAAACCAGCTGCGACGATCGAGCCGAGAATGACTTGACCGAAGAAACCAAGACCGGAGGTTACGAGTGAGACGACGAAGGCCGAGACAATACCGAGCCCGATCGTCTTTGCGAGTCCGATGTCTTGGCCACCCGGAAGGATTGCCCGGCCACCGAAGCCAATGAACGTTCCCATGATTACTGCGCCGATGATTCCCCACATAGTGAAGACCTCCTAGTTAGTTCGTGCGGACGAATCACTATCAGTCGCGTCGCCCACCAAGCCAATCAGCTCACGCCTGTTGCGTGTTTCCCACCCAATCAGCATAAAGACCTGCGTAGATACCACTTAAGGTGAGCAGATGTTCATGTGATCCGTGCTCGACGATTCGCCCTCCGTCCATAACGATCACGATGTCGGCACGCTCAGCGGTCGATAGGCGGTGCGCAATCGAGATCGTGGTCCGACCCTTGCTCAGTCGTTCGAGGGCGGTCGCCATACGCACTTCGGTCTCCGGGTCGACAGCGCTCGTCGCCTCGTCGAGAATCAGCAATCCGGCATCTGCGAGTTGGGCACGGATCAGCGCAACGAGCTGGCGCTCCCCAACGGAGACGCCCTCGCCGCGTTCGCCGGCGGCCGTGTCGAGTCCGGCAGGGAGAGAATCGAGCCACTCGCCAAGTCCCAGTGATGTTGCTGCGGACTCGATGTCGTCATCGGTTGCTCCGGGTCGCCCGAATCGAATGTTCTCGCGAAGCGTCGTGTCGAAGAGGAACCCATCTTGAGGCACCATACGAATCGTCCGATTGCGGCTCTCGGTCGAGACCTCGCGGAGATCGACACCGTCGACGAGCACCGATCCGGCCGTCGGGTCGGCGAGCCGCGTCAGAAGTTTCGCCATTGTGGACTTGCCACTTCCGGTTTCGCCCACGACCGCGACCGATGTTCCGGCTTCGATGGCGAGGTTGATGTCGTGAAGAACCTGGTCGCCTGTTCGATAGCCGAAACCAACCCCTCGGAATTCGACTCCGGGAGCACCGCTCGATAGCTCGAGTCCTGGTTCGGCCTCGATAACATCGATCGGCACATCGAGCATCTGGAGGATCTTCCACCAACCAGCGAGCGCTGTCTGGGTCTGATCCAAGACCTCACCCAACTGCGAAATGGGCTGAATCAGGATGGTCACGAGGAACAAGAAGGCGGTTGCCTCACCGACCGACAGCGTGTCGGGCCCGAGCATCACCCCAACGACCGCAACGGTGCCTGTCGCTAATCCTCCGAAGAAGTCCATCGTGGGCGCCAGAATCGAAAAGAACTTATGTGCGTTTGTCTGTGACGCAACGAGGTCTTCGTTGGCATCGTTGAGTCGTCGACCAACCTCTTCCTGGTAGCCGTAGGCGCGAATCGCCGCCGCTCCGCTGATGGCTTCAGAGGTCCGCCCCAGGATTTCCGCGGTCTTGGTTCGAACATCGTTGTACGCCCGGAGCTGGCGACCTTGGATCGCGCGAAGAATGGGAAGCAGCGGGATGTAGATCACGATGGTGATCAGGGCCAATTGCCAGCTGTAGAAGGCCATCACGAGGAGCGTTCCGACGATGAGCGAGGAGTCAACAATCCACGCGAGCGCGCCCCACTGAGCAAACTGCGCCAGAGTCTCGACGTCGCTCGTCACCCGAGCGGTCAGTACTCCTTTTCGGCTCGAGGTATGTTCGGCGAGGCTGAGCTTCTGAATGTGGGTGAATGTTCGGATTCGGAGCGCCATGAGTGTGTTCTCGGCGGTCTGAATCACTCGGCGATACGTGACGGTCGTAAGCAGGTAGATGACGAAGATGAGCGCTCCGGCTGCGAGCGTGGCTCGAACGACGAAGTCCACATCGACATTGCCTTCTTCGAATCCGCCGTCGAGGGTTTGCTGAATGAGGACGGGAAGCACGAGGCGGGCCAGAGCGCTGAGCAACGCGAACACGACCGTGACTCCGAGCCCGCGCCGAAGCTCGGGGCTCGATGCAAGCCCGCGACGCAATATTCCAAGCGCTGGAGGTTGTTCCTCTTCGATGAGTTCCGCGCCCAACATCATTTCGCTCGGAGCCTCTCGCCGAGATCCGCGACAGTCATGCCGGCGAACATCAGGCCTCCTCGTAGGCCTGGACGAGCGTGCGGTAACTCTCGAGGCCAAGAAGGTCATCGTGCGTGCCAAACGCCTGGACCTTGCCGTCCTCAAGGAAGGCCACACGATCTGCCAACGCGATCGTCGAGAGCCGGTGCGCCACCATAAGGATGGTCATCGACCCCTCGTCGAGGCCACGCAGAATCTCCGCCTCGACCGTTGGATCGAGCGCCGACGTTGCATCGTCGAGCAGGAGAAGCGAAGGATTGCGGAACAACGCACGGGCCAGCGCAACGCGTTGCTTTTGCCCGCCCGACAGCGTGGCACCTCGTTCGCCAACAATCGTGTCGTAACCGTCGGGAGTCTCGGTGATAAATCCGTGCGCATTGCTCGCAGTCGCTGCTGCGACAATCTGATCTTCAGTCGCTGATTCGCCCATCGTGATGTTCTCCGCAATCGACTCCGCGAAGAGAAAGGTCTCCTGGAAGACGACGCCGAGTCGCGACGCACGCGCCATCGGAAGCAGGTCGTCCTGTCCAACGCCACCCAACGAAACCGTTCCCGACCCGGGAGGGATAAGACCCGAAGCGAGTTCAATCATCGTCGTCTTTCCGCTGCCGGTCGCTCCGACGAGAGCAACGGTCTCCCCCGCCTCGACACGCAGGTCCAGCGCGTTGAGCACCACGTTGTCGCCATGGGAAAAGGTCACACCATCAAAGGAGAGTTCGAGCGAGCCATCCGCGAGGTGATCAACACTCCCGGCGTGAGCTTCGGGCAGAGGTAGATCGAGCACCTCGTCGATCCGTTCGAGGGCCACAACAGACGCTGGCATCGACTGCAAGAAGAACCCGACAATTCTGATCGGCAATGAGAGAACGCTGAACAACGACATCGCTCCGACGAGCTCGCCCACCGTGATGCTTCCCTCATCGACAAGTCCGGCGCCGAGCAACAAGAGCACAACCACGCCGATGCTTGGAAGGGTCTCGAGGAGCGGTTCGAATACGGCACGCAATCGCCCGACTTGGAGTCGCTTCGTTCGAAGATCTGCCGAGGCAACTCGCATTCGTTCGACTTCGTCGTCGGTGCGACCAAGCGTCTTGACGACCATGATGCCATCGAAGCTCTCGTGGGCGACGTTCGTGACCGAGGCCACCGCCTGTTGGACTTCCGCGGCAGGAAGGGCAACCCGAGTCGAATACAGCTGGTTGATCGTCATCAAGATCGGCAGCAGCACCACGGCAACCAGACCGAACAACGGGTGGACGAGCGCCAGACTGACGACCGCCAGGACCGCGAGCACGACGGTTGCCACTGCAAAGGCCAGCGGCTTCAGCACGATCCCGGCGACAACCAGATCGTTGTCTGCATGCGCCAGAAGCTGACCCGTGGGGATGGAGCGGTGGAAGGACAGCGGTTGTTTCAGATATTGGGCAAACAGTTGGCCTCGCCAGGTTCCCCCGGTTCGGTACTCGGCCATCGCGAGGTAGTAACGCCGAACCACGGCACCAGCACCTCGGACTATCGCGATCACCAAGATGATGAGGAACCCTGTGAGCACCTGAGAGTTGCTGACACCATCGCCGCCGAGGCCCGGCACGATCAGTTCGTCGGTCACCCAAGCGATTGCTCGGCTGAGCGCGACGACGGAAACCGCGAACAGGACCGCCCCCGTAATCGCAATTGCGTGAGGGACCGGGTGCGCGCGAAAGCTCCGACCAATGAGCCGGAAACCTCGCCGAAGGATGGATTCTTCGTTCAGGAGTGAGCCTGCTCTGCAGCCAGCACCGTGTTCTTGAGCAGCATGGCGACGGTGAGTGGGCCAACCCCACCGAGTCGAGGCGTGATCCAGCTCGCGACTTCGCCAACGTCTTCGTTCACATCGGGAAGAAGTTTCTTGCCTTCCCAGCTGATCCCACCGCTGACGACCACAGCCCCAGGCTTGACCATGTCTTTCGTGATCGTGCCGGGCCGGCCCACGGCGGCGATGACGATGTCTGCCTCACGTGTGTACTTGGCAATGTCTGGGACGCCAGTATGGACGACGGTGGTCGCCGCATTCGCTCCGTCTTGTTTCGTGGTCATAAGCAGCGCCATCGGGCGACCAAGTGTCGTGCCCCGACCGACGACCACCACGTGTTTCCCCTTCACGTCGATCTCGTAGTACTTCAGCATCTCCACGATTCCCGCTGGCGTGCATGGGAGTGGACCCGGCTGTTGGAGAACGAGTTTTCCCAAGTTCTCCGGGTGGAGGCCGTCGGCGTCCTTGGCCGGGTCGATCAATGCAAGCGCCTCGGCCGCATCGAATCCGTCCGGAAGCGGGAGCTGAAGGATGTAGCCGTGCACGGTTGGGTCGGCATTGAATTCGTTCAATGCTTCGATGAGCGCGGCCTGGCCTGCCTCGGCCGGAATCGCCTTGTGGTGAGACGTGAGGCCCACCTGCTCACACGTCTCGTGCTTCTTCTTCACGTACGACGCGGACGGACCATCGCCGCCGACGAGAATCGTGCCGAGACCGACCTGCACACCCTTGGCGCGCAGCGCAGCAGCTCGGGATTCAACATCGGCGAGTACGGCTTCGGCCACAGGGCCACCGGCAAGGAACTGAGCAGTCATCTGGCAAATCTATCCACCAACTACAGTCCAAGGCGTGTTTCCGCTCAAGGACGAAAACCCCACGATGCGTCTGCCCATCGTGACGCTCGCCCTGATCGTGATCAACATCCTCGTGTACTTCCTCGTGCAACCTGTGGAGATCAATGCGGGCACCGACTTCACGTTCGAGACCGCCGCAATTCCCGAGGAGCTAACGAGCGGTGAACCGCTGAGCGAGCAGGAGTATTGCAGCGCACTCGCTCCGTCTTCCGACGCGTTCGTGTCGATCGCCGGTACGGCCGACATCTGTAACGCTCCCTCCGCTGAAGCGATGTTCCCCGACAAGAACGTCTACCTCGCGGCACTCTCGTCGATGTTCCTGCATGGCGGCCTCATGCACCTCGGCGGCAACATGTTGTACCTCTGGGTATTCGGAAACAACATCGAGGACCACCTCGGACGGCTGCGATACCTGCTCTTCTACCTCTTCGTAGGAGTGGTGGCATCGGTGACTCATGTCGCCAGCGACCCAAACTCGCTCATTCCGTTAATCGGCGCCTCAGGTGCAGTCGCTGGGGTGATGGGCGCGTACATCGTGTGGTTCCCCTGGGCGCGGGTCAAGACGATCGCGGTCATCATTCTTCTCGATCTACGAGCCTGGATCGTTCTGGCCTTCTGGTTCGCAAGCCAGTTCTTCATCTCGCCCGCCGACGGCATTGCCTGGCGTGCCCATGTCGGCGGATTCGTTGCCGGTGCCGTGATCGCCTTGATCGCCAGAACGAACGACGGCTTCCGGGAGCGCCTGTGGCAACACAAGTACCTCACACAGAACCCGCGGGGCCAATGGGACCCGCGCCACGGAGGGCGTGAGATACTCCAAGACAGCAGCACTCCAAACTGGCACCCGGGAACATGACCAACACACCGTTCATCGCCAAGACACCGTTCATCGCCAAGGTATTGCCGATCGCAGCATTGATCTCGCTCGTTCTTACCTGGCAGATCCACGGCCGGGCAGGAGACGAGACCTTTCTGTGCGACGGCGAGCAGTGCGAGCTCGGATCAGGTCTGAGTTGGCTTCTCACCGGTGCTGCCCTCACTAGTCCTTTCATCGCAGTGCTGGGCGCCGCGTGGACGCGACGCCTCCATCAGCGAGATCGATTGGGGCCATTCTCGTATCGAGCAATTCCAGACGCGGAACAGATCATCGAAGTGTTCGCCGTGTTGGCCGCAGGGTTGGCGAGCTTTTGGTTGCTGCGAAACGGCCCGATGATCGACGCGGTCGATGTCGGCAGGCCCAATAGCTGGATCCTTGACGCTCGCGAGATCTCCGATGAGTTCACCTCGAATACGTTGGTCCCGAATCGAACCACCTGGTTCACGATGGGCGCAGTTCTCGGAGCGCCGTTTGCATTCAGCCTGGGCTCGATGATCGCTCGAGAGTGGTACGGGCGACTGCGTCGTCGAACACGACTCGACGAGGACCATGCAAAAGATGAGGTCGACATCGACCTAACCACCATCGACCTAACCACCATCAACCTCACCACCATCAACCTCACCACCATCGACCTCACCGACTCGGCGATACAACTCCCAGCCGACGACGGCTGACGATCGCCGAGCAGCTCAGATGGCGTCGATGATTGCGTTCATCGTCGGACTCGGACGCATGGCTTGGGCTGCTTTCGCGACGTCGGGGAAGTAGTACCCGCCGATGTCCATCGGCTGACCCTGAACACTGTTCAGCTCCTCGACGATCTGCGCTTCGGCTTCAGCCAGTTCCGCAGCAACCGGAGCGAAACGCCCGGCGAGATCGGCATCATCTGACTGCGCAGCCAGCGCTTCGGCCCAGTACATCGCGAGGTAGAAGTGACTTCCCCGGTTATCGAGCTCGTTGACTTTCCGGGAGGGTGACTTCCCGTTGTCGAGCAGCTTTTCGGTCGCAGCGTCGAGCGTGTCCCCGAGAATACGTGCGGCAGGTCTACCCGCAACATCTGCAAGATGTTCCAAAGAGACCGCAAGTGCCAGGAACTCACCGAGCGAGTCCCAGCGAAGGTGATTTTCGGCCACGAACTGCTGCACATGTTTCGGCGCCGAACCACCGGCGCCTGTCTCGAACATGCCACCGCCGTTCATCAGCGGCACGATGGACAACATCTTGGCGCTCGTTCCAACCTCCATGATCGGAAAAAGGTCAGTGATGTAATCACGAAGAACATTGCCGGTGACCGAGACGGTGTTCTGCCCGGCGCTCACTCGCTCAAGGGTGTATCGGGTCGCGTCAGCGACGTTCATGATTTGAATGTCGAGCCCGCTCGTGTCGTGCTCGGGCAGGTACGCGTGCACTTTGTCGATCATTTGTGCATCATGTGCACGAGCGCCGTCGAGCCAGAAGATGGCCGGCCACCCGGTCGCCCGAGCTCTGCTCACACCGAGCTTCACCCAGTCACGTATGGCTGCGTCAGTAGCCTTCGACATCCGCCAGATGTCGCCGGTTTCTACCGTGTGTTCGAACACGGTGGCGCCGGTGCTGCGCACCACGCGAACAACCCCGTCGCTCTCGATCTCGAAGGTCTTGTCGTGCGAGCCGTACTCCTCGGCCTTCTGCGCCATCAGCCCGACGTTGGGAACCGTGCCCATCGTCGTTGGATCGAAGGCGCCATGTTCCTTGGTAAACGCGATCGTCTCGGAATAGAGGTCGGCGTAACTACTCTCGGGGATCACGGCCTTGGCGTCTTGTAGTGCGCCATCCTTGTTCCACATCTGACCCGAGCTGCGAATCATCGCCGGCATTGATGCATCGACGATGACATCGCTCGGCACGTGAAGGTTGGTGATTCCCTTGTCCGAGTTCACCATGGCAACGTCGGGTCCAGCGGCGTACGCATCGGCGATGGCCGACTCGATCGCTGCTCGGTCACCGTCGGAGAGTTCGGACAGTCCAGCGAGAAGGTTTCCGAGGCCATTGTTCACGTTGACACCTATGGCATCGAGCGTGTCGCCGTGCTCTTCGAAAACGTTGGCAAAGAAGACTTTCACCGCGTGGCCGAAGATGATCGGGTCGGACACCTTCATCATCGTGGCCTTCACGTGCAACGAGAAGAGAACGTTTCGCTGTTTGGCGTCGGCGATCTCTGCTGCGAGGAAGGACTGCAGCGCCGCCGCGCTCATGAACGTTGCATCAACTATTTCACCAGCGAGGACGGGAACCTCCGCTTTGAGAACAGTGACCGTTCCGTCGGTTGCGACATGTTCAATACGAAGCACGCCGTCTTGTTCAATGGTCGTCGAGACCTCGTTATGTGCAAAGTCGTCGGCGGACATCGTCGACACGTGGGTTTCGGACTCCGACGACCATGCGCCCATCGAATGTGGGTTCTTCTGCGCGTACTTCTTCACTGCGCTGGGTGCACGTCGATCCGAGTTTCCCTCACGGAGGACGGGGTTGACGGCAGATCCCTTAATTTTGTCGTACCGTGCCTGCGCCTCGGCAGCTTCGTTCGACTGGGGATCATCTTCGTAGTCAGGAATGTTAAAACCCTTCGACTGCAGTTCATCGATTGCCGACTTGAGCTGCGGCAGCGAGGCGCTGATATTGGGGAGCTTGATGATGTTCGCTTCTGGCGTCTTTGCCAGCTCGCCCAATTGGTCGAGATAGTCGGGAACACGTTGCTCGTCGCTGAGCTGTTCTGGAAAGGTCGCCAGGATTCGCCCAGCCAGCGAAATGTCCGCCGTTTCGACCTCGACGCCGGCGACGCCTGTGAAGGCTTGGATCACAGGAAGAAAGGACAGAGTCGCAAGCGCAGGCGCTTCATCGGTCCAGGTGTAGATGATCTTGGATGTTTCGCTCATGATTGCGCAGTGCCTTAGGTTGACTAGCGGTCGGGTCACTGACAACCAGGCAAAGGCCCAACTGTCGACTTGAGGCTATCGAGCAGCGAAGCCACTGATCAGCATGGTGGCGAACTGATCGCGGTGTCAGGCACGGCGGAGCAGTCAGCCGTGAGCGGCCTTCCACTCGCCGAGCGCCGCTTGGAGCGCATCGAGTGAGTCCACGAGCTCGTCAAGCGATTCCTCGATCATCAGGTTGACTCGCTCTCCGTTGGGAAATCGCTGACGCCAGTCGGAGAAATAGCCGATCGCATATTTTCCATTTGCAAAGCCGTAGCCAAGCTCCCACGCGGTTCCATCATCAGTAGTCAACCCGTTGAGATTGGCCACGATCAGCTCGCACTCGTCGAGACCCCGTTTGTCGTTCTCATAGATCTCCCGCGCATTGTGCGCAGTCTTTGGCGGGTTGTCGCGGTGAGGGAGAAACGTCCCAAAGCCAGCATTACGTACCAGATCCTCAATGGTTTCGATCCACCAGCGCTCTCCTTCATTAAAGAGAGGTCCAGCGATGTAGGCAAGCGGCATCGATGTCATAAATTCTCGGTCGAGACTCTGGTCTTATCGTGTGCGAGCTGGTCGTCCATCGCAGCACTGACGACGCGGCCTCTGGGCCGGTCAAACCAATCGCCCGATGGAATGGTCAGAGAATTGGCGAGCAGACCCTGAGGTGTCCAATAGACCCAGGCCTCTCGTTCGTTGCCATCCGCGAGCACAACCGTCTCGATCTCGCGCAAATAGAAGTCTGGGTGGCCCTCGATCTCATCGGCTGTCTGGAGCACCGGCGACGACACCTCGAATACTTCGCCGGCCACGTTCGACTCTCCACGGCCAATCCCGGGGTACGAACCGAGGTCAAATAGCTCGGCGCCTGGCAGCGTTGCCGACCAGGCCGAGGAGATCCCGTCCGCAATCCGGGCGTGAAAGTGGGTATCGCTCACTGGACCGCCCAACGGACGACGAAGAGTTCCGTACACGAACAACGAAGCCACATCAGCCTCTCGGGTAGTACATGCGGCGCACGATCTGTCGAGATTCGCTGGGGTCGTCTCGATGCCCCGCCCAGGCTCCGGCGAACTGCGCGACTCGAAACGACATCGCCGATGGGATCGCACCGAACTTGCGCTCCCTGACTGCCTCGCGCATATCGGAGGTGATGCTTGCCGCCGCGAGTCCCGCTGCACTCGACAGACCCATTTGTTCGGGACCAAAGATGTTCTGATATGCAATGGCTTCGCGTCGATATCGATTGAATGTCTGTCGTGTCGCCTCTTCGTGCACATGCGCTACTCGGGCGCCGGGCACATACGCGATGTGGTTTCCGGCAGCTCGTATTCGCCGAGCGAACGCCATGTCTTCGAGGCCCGTCAGCGTTTCGTCGTAGGGCTCGTCTTCCCACAGCGACCGCCGGACCGCACAGTTTGCGTTGTTGCAGAACGGATTCTGCTGGTTGAGCGTTCCTTCGTCGTCGGGAAACCAGCGCTTGAGCAACTGAATTTCGGCGTAGTTGCTGCGATGGTCGCCAGTTTGGCCTCCGTACGACAAGCCGACTCTCGAATCGGTGAACGGCTCGATGAGATCCGACAGCCAGGCATCATCGAGTGCGTACACGTGCGCCGAGACAAACACGAGCACCTCGCCCTTTGCAGCCTCACAGCCCCAATTTAGTGCTCGCCCGAAGGTGAACTCGCCAGGCGGGATGTGCACGATCGAGGCTCCCCGGGACTCCGCGATTGCGACGGTGTGGTCGGTCGATCCGCTGTCAACAAGCACGACCTCGTCTGGTGGTTGCGATTGTAGATCGATCGAATCGAACAGCGCGTCAAGGTGCTCGGCCTCGTTCAGCGTCCGGATGACGATCGATGTCGTGGGCAGCGTCATGCCTGGACATTATTCGAGATGTCGTGTCGTGGGCGGCCACGTGCGCTGAGGAGGCGGTCCGACAGCCACTGGTTCACGCTCTCGGTCGGCCCAAGTCGATAGTGTCAGGCCGGCGTGCTCTTCAATTCGTTCGACTATCTCGTCTTCTTCGTCCTCGTCTTCGTCGCCTATTCGCTTGCCCGAACTGTACGCAGTCAGAACATCCTCCTCCTCGGCGCAAGCCTGTTCTTCTATGGCTTTGGCGGGGTTCGCTTTCTCGCGCTCATTCTCCTTTCCTCGCTCACCGCATACTTTGCGGGCGTCGCGATCGAAAGAACGCCCAGCCGGGCGCGACTGTCAACAAGCGTGGGCGTCGTCGTGCCCCTTGCGATCCTGTTCGTGTTCAAGTATTTCGACTTCTTCATCGACACGTTCTCGGGCAGCTTGGACACAATTGGTTTGTCGACCTCGGAAATAACGTTACGTCTCGCTCTTCCGATCGGGATCTCCTTCTTCACCTTCCAGTCGGTCGGTTATGTCATCGATGTTCGACGGGGGCATACCCCAGCAGAACATGACGTCATCGACTTTCTTCTTTTCATCACGTTCTTTCCTCAGCTCGTCGCCGGTCCGATCGAGCGCTCGACTCACCTTCTCCCCCAGCTCAAAACACGACGGACAATTCGAGATGACGACCTCGGCGCCGGCATCTTCCTGATCGTCCAAGGGCTTGCAAAGAAGATCCTCATTGCTGACAACATGAAACCAGTCGTCGACACCCTGTTCGACCTCGAGGGACTTTCGGGTCCACTCATATTCGCTGGCCTCATCGGTTTCACCTTCCAGATCTATGGAGACTTCTCTGGGTATTCCGATATGGCGCGCGGGTCTGCGCGCCTTCTCGGCTTCGATCTGCTCGAGAACTTCCACCGGCCCTACTGGTCACAAAATCCATCTGAATTCTGGCGCCGCTGGCACATCAGCCTCTCCAACTGGTTCCGCGACTACGTGTACATCGGGCTCGGCGGCAACCAACGTGGACCATCCCGCGTGCTCGTCAATCTCTTCTTGACCATGGTGCTTTCGGGACTCTGGCACGGGGCCTCGGCGAATTTCATCCTGTGGGGCGCGTTTCACGGCGCCCTTCTCCTCGTTCACCGAATCTGGAGACAGCACCGGCCCGCAAACACCGGGCCGCTTCGACAAGCGGTTGCTCGACTCACGATGTTTGCGTTCACCGTGTACGGATGGATGTTGTTTCGCATCACCGAGTGGGACACGATCACCACCTATTCGCGTGCCCTTCTGACGGACTTCACCCAAGGAAGCCTCGCCCTCATCACTCTCACGACGCTTGCGCCGTACATTGTGTTGTCCGTCATCATCGATTTCACGGAATCTCGCTTCCTACCGGACGGATTCGGCAGGATCCGTGTGCCCTTCGCCGTGGCCGGTGCAACGATTGCGGTACTGCTGTTTCTCACGATCATCTATGGGGCCGACTCAAGTGGCGAATTCATCTACTTCAAATTCTGACCACGCCCCGTCGAAGTGGCGGTGGCCTTGGATCCTTGGCGCGCTCCTGCTCCTGTTGGCAGCTGGCGAAGGCATAGCTCGTACCATCGTCGATCCCGAGCCAGCAGCGCTCTCGCTGCTCAACACCGAACCCGACGATGGTGTCTTCGTGTTCGGCAACTCGATGTTTCAGACCGGGATCGACTTCGGACAACTGCGTGAGCAGAGTGGCCGGGGCATCGATTTCGACTACCACAACGGCCACTACTCAAGCCTGTGGTATCTCATCGCGACAAAGGCTTTGCCCGAGATCGAGGTCGATCCAGAGCTCATCGTCTGGGGTTTCCGACCAGCCTTCGCGGCAGACCCCGCATTCCGAACAAACCGGCTGAACGACAACGATCTGCTCGAGCCAGGCGATGACACCTATCTTCGGCTGACCGTCGACTCCGGAGACCCTGCTCCGGCCTGGGCCCTCGGTACCAGGCTCCGGGGCCTGATCGATAACCACTCCACATTGTTCGGCACTCGGAACAACGCACAGAGCGCTTTGGCAGACAAGACGGCCGAAGTCGGCGTCGAGCTCGCTGGTATCGTTCGCCCAGGAGACACGGCCGAATTCAGGGCACGGTTCGATGCGGGCGAAACAACGGTGACAGATGAGATCCTGCGAATCGCAACCAGGGGCGAGGTCCAGCTCGCCGAAGAGAAAGTCGATGATGACGTCGGCGACTTCATTCAGGGCCCGATCGTTGCCTTCGGCGAGTCATTCATTCCCGAGATTGCTGACCAGATCGATGTGCTCGACCTGGACCAGCTCGTGATCATTTGGAAACCCGTCTCGGCCGCTGATGGGAGCGAAGTCCCAGGTGACGTTGAGTTCGTTGCCGCGGCGATTGACTACTTCGAGTCCAAACAGATCCCGTATGTGAATCTGTACGACGATCCGACCATCACCATCGACATGTACGCCTCAGGAGATCACTACAACGAGGTTGGCCGTCGTCAGATCACCACCCAACTCGCCGAGATCCTTCGATCGGAGAACCCATGAGCCACATCGCTGCGCTGGTTCCAATGCGCCACTCAAGTGAACGAGTGCCAGGCAAGAACTATCGGATGTTCGGCGATGCGCCGCTGTTCCATCACATCGTCCGCACACTGCTCGACTGTCCGTCGATCGATGAGATCCTGATCGACACCGACAGCCCGACGATCATCGAGCAATGCCGAGCGGACTTCCCGAGCGTGATCCTCATCGAGCGGCCTGAAGAATTGCGAGCCGGTGAGATTCCGATGAACCGAATCATCGAACACGATCTGACCTTCACCGATGCCGACACGATCGTGCAGACACATTCGACGAACCCGCTGCTGGAAGCAGATGCGATCGAGGAAGCGATCCGAATTTTCCGCGAGGAAGACTGTGACTCGGTGTTCACCGTCACTCGTCTCCAACAACGTCTTTGGAGCGCCGATGCGAAGCCAGTGAACCATGACCCGACCGAACTTCTTCGGACCCAGGATCTCACACCGCTTTTCATCGAGAACTCGTGCGCGTTCGTGTTCTCACGAGAACTGATCTTGTCGACCGGTTCACGGATCGGCACAAATCCTCGAATGGTCGAGACCGATCCGACGGGGTCGCTCGACATCGATGAGGAGCCAGACTTCGTACTTGCCGAGGCCATGTGGAAAGTCCGCGTCGCCTCACGACGAACGGAAGACCAATGACCCGAGTTGCTGTCACCTGCACACACCTCCAACGAGACATCGGGGGTTATCGCAAGCACTTCACTGACGCCGGATTCGAGCTCGTGATCCCGCCTATTCCAGGACAAGAACTTGCCGGCGATGAACTCGTCGCAGCGATGGACGGCATCGTCGGCGTGGTCGCTGGTGATGACCAATTCACCGATGAGGTGATGTCGCAACTCCCGCAGCTTCGAGTCATCTCCAAGTGGGGAATTGGCCTCGACGGAATCGACCTTCCCAAGGCAGCCGACCGCGGTATCACCGTGACGAACACGCCCGGCATGTTTGGCAACGAGGTAGCCGAGCAAGGGCTCGCCTACCTCTTTGCGCTTGCTCGGGGAACAATCGATGTCGACCGCGAAGTTCGAGCAGGTGGGTGGCCGAAGCCTGTCGGCCGGTCGATTGGCTCGCTCAGCGCAACTGTCCTTGGACTCGGGGACATCGGGCGAACACTCGTCCTCAAGCTTCAGGCTCTTGGTGTCACCGTGTCCGGGTCTGACCCCTCGCCAGCAACCGCCGAGTGGGCTGCAGAGCACAACGTGGAGATTGGCGACGCCGCAAGGCTGGCTGAGGACGTCGATGTCGTGATGATCGCTGCCCCGTTGAACAACGCGACCAGAGGCATGGTCGACGCCGAGTTCATCCAAAGAATGCGGCCCGGTTCCTGGCTGATCAACGTCGGTCGAGGTCCGATCGTCGTCGGCAGCGCAGTCGCAGATGCGATCGAATCCGGTCACCTCGCAGGCGCTGCACTCGACGTGTACGAAGAGGAACCCTTGTCCGACGAACGCATCCGGACTCTCCCCCACATGATTCTCGGGTCACACAACGCAAGCAACACATTCGAGGCATGTCATCGCACCCACGAGCAGGCAATCAAGAACCTGATCGCCAACATGTGAGATATCCAGCGCTCCGGCTGTACTCGAGATCGGTCCGGGCC
>RCNE010000174.1_pt1 | contig 37951 bp, 29 predicted proteins | sample 2041361 | NCBI WGS metagenome assembly RCNE01 (sample SAMN09708229, study PRJNA481090) | Marine sediment metagenome, whole genome shotgun sequencing project. | reverse complement strand
TTTTTTTTATTTGTGTCATTTGGCTTAAAAGCGCAAGACACATCAACAAAAACCGATAGTACTTCAATTTCAAATCAATCAATTGCCATTGGAGATATTTCAGAGGAATCTGAAAAATTAGGCCAACAGTTACTAAAACTTAAAGGAGCCTTAGATCAGAGCAAAAGAATCTTAGAAATTGATTCCATTGTCACGGCTTCAAGTCCTGAAATTCTCAAACTGGTCGATTCTGTGTTTTTAAAAAGAGAAGACGTAACACTTAGAGATCTTAAAGTTCGAAAAGTTGAATGGAAAAAATATAAAACGATTCTAAGCGAATATCAAAATACAATTAAGAACAGGTCAGAAGAAATTAGCAAAATCATCAATGACGTATTTTATGACTTAAACCGATGGGAACTAACTAAAAAGGAATTAGCTGACATCAGTGAATCTAAAGACATGGAAGAGAGTTTTGACCAGGCAATTTCTACTCTAGAAGAGATTATGAAAGCTGCTCATCTTCGATTAGATAAAGTATTTGTAACCCAGAAAAAGATTACTGATCTGGTTCTTGTCATAGATGAAGAAATTTCAAATATTGAATTTGCTGAAAATCAAAGGCGTAAGGACTATTTTGTTCTTGACAGCCCTCCCATTTGGAAAGGGAGTAAGGGTACCCTCAGCAACGATAGCATTGCCCCCGCATCATTGAGCTCAACTGCTCTGATCATACAAGGGGTTAAACAAAACAGAAGTCAGTTTCTTGACTTCTTCCATTTAAACATAAAAACCTTTATTTTTCAAATTGTATTTCTAATTTTATTATTGTCTTTTCTAATCATTGCCAATATTAAATGGAAGAAAAACGTCCTTTCTTTAAAGAATCCTATTGAAATTCAAGCCAAAACCCTCCTTAATAACCCAATACTAACTACCCTTTCTGTTGGTATTCTTGTCTCCGCCTTCTTTTATGATTCTATGGTTCCGGCTTACGCTGAATTTCATATAATGATTGTTTTGTTCGCAACAGTCTTATTACTACCGAAAGTAACCAACAAAAAATTCAGTGCTTTCTTGTGGCTCCTGTTTCTTGTTTATTTGATCAACACTTTTGAAGCCTTTATAGGTTTAAAAGCGGATTTGGTAAGATGGCTCTTGATTGTAGATGCCTTAGTTTTGCTTGCCTCTCTTTTTATTGGAAGAAAAATAGTCAAAGCGAACCCAGAGAAATTTTCACAAATCATTCGGCCCTTTAAGTTCATTTCGGTTTTGTATATGTTGCTTTTGGTGATTGCGGTAATTGCCAATGTGATTGGAATGGTGGCGCTTTCAAACTATATTACTAAGGCAGTCATCGTGTCACTTACTTTTGGTGTAGTTATTTACTTGGCAATAAAAGTATTCACAAGCATCTTTGTACTCATATTTAAATTCAGGAGTACTTCAAATATTCAAACCTTGACTGCAATGATTAAGGGCACGCATCAAAGAATAAGGCCTTTATTTAACTTCATCGGTTTCTTATTTTGGTTGTTTTTTACTTTACAAGGGTTTGAATTATATCATTATATCATCAATGCTTATAATGACATGTTAGCTATAGAGTGGAGACTCGGTGAAATGACTATTTCATTCGGTGGTATTTTGGCTTTTGTGGGAATTATTATTTTCACTTTAATCATCTCTAAAATCGCGTCCGCCCTATTTCAAGATGAATGGATGGTCAACGTCTTACCAAGAGGTGTTGCTCCCGCCATATCTTTGGTTTTGCGAATTGTCGTGATTGGCATAGGGCTTTATGCCGGGTTTACAGCAGCAGGAGTAGATCTCAGCAAACTTGGATTTATTCTTGGAGCGCTTGGAGTTGGTATTGGTTTTGGATTGCAAAACGTAGTTCTTAATTTCGTTTCTGGATTGATCCTCGCCTTTGAAAGACCTATTAATTTAGGGGATACTATAGAGGTGGATATGGAAATGGGTGTTGTGACTAATATTGGAGTACGATCAAGTAATATCAGGGCGTATTCTGGCGCAGAGGTGATCATTCCTAATGGAGATTTGATTTCAAAAAAAGTTGTTAACTGGACCTTGTCTAACAGAAATAGAAGGAGTAAAGTACCTATGAGGACTTCGCCTGATGCTGATCCTGAAAGAGTAATTGAACTATTCAATCAAATAGCATTGGAGCAACCAAATACGAGCGCTCAACCAGCTCCAAAAACTTATTTCTATGGCTATGGTCTGGATGGGAATCTTGATTTTGCTCTCTTGTATTGGACCACCTTTTCTGATACCTTAAAAACGGATAGTAAAATCGCAATAGAAATCTTTAAAAAGTTGAAAGAGGAAGGTATTCAAGCTCCGGCTCCTGTAAGAAGGATTATAAACGAGGATCGAAGGAACGAAAATTAAATCTCTTATGATTTTGGAAATATCATAATGCAATCAAAAAGATATTTTAGCATATCATATGTCTGATTGCATTATAGTTACACATATTCCCGTCTATTTCAAAATTCTAAATCAATCCATGATAAGGGCAGGAATTTCTAAAGAACGGTATAGTTCATTAAAAGCGCTCATTTCTGTTGTGATGATATCATCTCGTTCTTTTTCATACACACTCCAATCCTTTTTTAAATCATCTAATCGTTCTCTGGCCCCCTTAGTAATTATGGGATCTGCAGTGTCTGAAAATTCTTTTAAATATGTGAGTTCGGCATTTAATTGATTGTTATAATTGATCACATCCTGAAATGTTTTCTGCTTGGGTTGAATTAAATGCGACTCCCAACTATCTATTCGCTTTATAAGAGCTTCTCCTTTGGCCACAAGGCTATCAGCTTTTTCATTATTCTTCAATAATTTGGCATAGCCCGATAATTGTTTTTTAGCCGACCTCATCTGATTTACTGATTCGTGGATCTCAGTAATCATCGCTTCAATTTCTTTCAAGAACTGCTGTTGATCCTGATAGTCAGCAGTTGAAGCATCTATACCTGGATTAGGCAGGATTTTAATATTAGTTTCTACATCCTTATTGTCTAAAGTCAATCTCAATGTATAGCTACCCGGGCCTACGCGTGATCCGTCATGACTGCCAAAAACAAATACTTTGTCAATAGCGGGTAAAGGTGCTCGTCTAAAATCCCAGGTAAATCTGTTATAACCTTTTTTAGAAGGCAATACCTGTGGTTTAGAAGGCCCACCTGGCCATGGTTTAAAATCCTTTGGTTTTTTATTGCTAATGGTTCTGATGACTTTGTTGTTTTCTAGCACTTCAAGTTTCAAATCCAGCGAATCGGAATCTTTCTCGAGATAATAATCAAAGGTCACTCCAGATTTTGGATTATCACCCAAACCTGGAATTGGTTTTTCACTGCTTCCGCCAAAAAATAAATACGTGTCTTTGGGTTTGAACAACTTGAAATTAGTATCGTCCTTAGACCATTGTTGTAAGACTCCCAAATCATCTAAAATCCAAAATGACCTGCCCGCTGTGGCTGCAACAAGGTCGTTGCTCTGAATCACTAAATCATTGATGGGAACCACTGGTAAATTCAGTTGAAATGCTTGCCAGTGTTGTCCATCATCTAAGGATACATATAATCCGGTTTCAGTACCTGCATACAATAAGCCCTTTCTTACAGGATCTTCTCTTACCACTCTTACAAATGTATGCTCATCTGTAAATCCATTTACTAATTTTGTCCATGATTGACCATAATCACTGGTTTTGAAAATATAGGCTTGTAAATCCATTGATTTATATCGCATCAAAGTAATATAAACAGTAGCAGGGTCATGAGGCGACACCTCAATAGAATTGACAATGCCTTCCTTCATCGCTGCTGGAGTCACATTTTTCCAATTGGCACCACCATCTTTAGTGACATGGACCAAACCATCATCTGAACCGGCCCAAAGGACACCTTGTTCATGAGGAGATTCAACCAATGACATCAAGGTATTGTAATTTTCTCCCCCAGCGGCTTCATTGGTAAAAGGTTTACCTCCTGGGCCGTGTTTATCTGATTCATTTCTGGTTAAATCCGGGCTTATTAAGGTCCATGAGTTTCCTTGATCAGTTGTTTTAAATACAACATTTCCGGCATGATAAATTGTATTTCTGTCATGAGGTGAACTAATGATTGGGGCATTCCAATTGTATCTGAATTTGAAGTTCTCCGGAGCGTTACCCAAAGACAGTTCAGGGTATTCTTTGATTTCCTTACTGGTATGTGAATTTCTGTACCATCTTTCAATGATTCCTTGATAACAACCTCCAAAAACCACTTCCGGATTATCCGGATCAAAAGCCAGGAAGGCACTTTCACATCCCGCAACAGTATGCCAGTCTTGCCAGTCAATTCCCCTGTCATTGGTTCTACTGGCTATGGAAATTGCAGAATTATCCTGCTGGCCTCCATAAATATTATATGGGAACAGGTTATCGGTAATCACTCTGTAAAACTGGGAGGTTGCCTGATATTGCTGGCTACTCCAACTCTTACCGCCATTATTAGATATATTAGCCCCGCCATCATTGGAGTTGATCATTTTTGAATGATCATTCGGGTTGATCCATAAATGATGGTTATCCCCGTGCGGGGTGGCAACCCGGAAAAAACTTTTTCCTCCATCTATTGATTTCATAGCCGGAGCATTCATCACCCAAACAATATTTTCATCCATTGGGTCGGCAAAAATCTCCATATAATACCAGGAACGCGTAATGTTGATACGGTCTTTATTTACTTGTTTCCATTTTTTACCTGCATCATCAGACCTATAGACCCCAGATTTATCTCCTTCAGCTTCGATGACCGCAAATACGCGTTCAGGATTGGCTCTGGAAACTGAAATTCCTGATTTTCCTATGACGTCAGGCAGGCCTTCTTTCATTTTAGTCCATGTAGTACCTCCATCGCTTGATTTGTACAGGCCTGATTTTTCTCCACCTGACTCCATGGTCCACGGATACCTTCTATGTTCCCACATGGCTGCATAAAGGATCAACGGGTTCTTCATATCAATCACCAAAGAAGAGGCACCCGTATTTTTATCAATGAACAATACCTTTTCCCAGTTAAGACCTCCATCCTTAGTTCTGTAAATACCTCTTTCTTCTGAAGGCCCGTATTGCGCTCCCTGGGCGGATATAAAAATGATATCTGGATTTGTTGGATGAATCACAACATCAGAAATATGTCTTGATTTATCTAAACCCATATGCTTCCATGATTTTCCGGCGTCTAACGATTTATAGACACCATCACCCATAGAAGTCATGACTCCTCTGGCGGCATGTTCTCCCATACCAACTACAACGATATTAGGATTTGTTTCTGATACGGCAATCGCTCCGACTGTCCCTGTTTTCAAAAATCCATCTGAAACATTCTTCCATGTAATGCCATCATCAACAGTTTTAAAAATTCCACCGCCAGTCGATCCAAAGTAATAGGTCATCGGTTGTCCTACAACCCCACTGGATGCAACGCTTCTTCCACCACGAAAAGGTCCAATATTTCTCCATTTCAATCCATGAAATGTAGAATCTCTAAGCTCTACAGTTGAAGCAGTTTTGTTTTTTTTATTTTTCTTTTTTTGTGAATAGCCATTTCCGAAGACTAAAAGAAAGACAACAACAACTAGGTAAATATTTTTCATGTGTTTGGTTTAGCTTGATATTTTATAAATATGATTCAGTTTTTTATTCATAACCGAAAACCATAGGGGCGGGATTAATGCGAGCATCATCATTCCAGGGTATCCTGTTGGCATCTGAGGGCTTTCAGGCAATGATTCTAACACCTGATATTTTTTACTGGCCTTATAATGATGATCAGAATGTCTTGAAAGATTGAACAACATCAACCTGCCGATCTGGTGATCTGAATTCCATGAATGCCAATGTTTGACACGTTCATATCTCCCTGATTCATTTTTCATTCTTATCAGTCCATAATGTTCAATATAATTAACTGTTTCCAGCAATAAAATTCCTATCACAGCGGCAAGAACAAAGGCCAGGAGAACTTTAAAATCAAAAAAGTAATAAATGCCAAAAACCAGCACCAGGTTCGCTATAGAATAAATGATCATCCTGTTAGAAAGGGAAAATATCGATCTTCCTGTTCGTTTCATTCTATTATTTTCAATTTTCCATGCTTTCGCATAACTGCCATAATGAGAAGTGACCCAAAAAGAAAAAAGAGACTGCCCTTTTTTTGCTGTGGCTGCATCAGCGGGGGTAGCAACCTCTCGATGATGACCTTCATTGTGATAGGGAAGAAAATGCGTATTCAAAGAAGTCAACAATAAGACTTCTCCTAAGAATTGCTCCCATCTGGGTGAACGATGCCCTAGTTCATGACCAATATTAATTCCCAAAACACCACATAATAGTCCCATGGCAAATATTTTTCCAACATATCCAATAGAATTTATCGGGGTCAACTCTATGACAAATAGAAAAGAGCCTAACATAAGTAATTGAATCGGAACCGAGAGATACAAAATCCAATCATAGATTCGGCTTTTCTTTTCCTTTAGCATTGTTTCCTGGTCGAAATTATCTTTATCAGGTTTTAAAAAAAGTTCTAAAAATGGAATCAGTACAAACGTAAAAATAATTGGTGAAAAGGTGCTCCATCCCTCCCTGTTAAAGGCAAAATAAACCCCTAAAGGAAGAATAAAAACAAATAAGTATTTCAATCTTTTCATCTCTTTATTAGAACATTCCGTCTATTCCAGGATCAGATAATCCAGTTTAAGTGTATTAAATGAATCATTAAAACCATTTATTTCTTTGGTCACCAAAGTATTGAACTTATCAAGCTCGGTATTGATCTTAGCCGACAATTCGTCTTTAACTTCGATATCCTGAGCTGTTGGAGGGAAATCATCCATAGTAATCAAACTATTGAGATGGCCCAGTTTATTGGTTAACCTGATCGGAAAATTAAGAGGATCCTGATTGCTTTTGTTCTTTGTCTGGTACAAGGCTTTCTCAATTTCTGAAAAAGATTCTTTAAGCTCTTTGGCCTTGTCTACCAATTCACTTACTGCTGCTTCTCCTTCATATTGTTTAACAAATGAACCCAACTGATCATTGATTTTTCTGATTTTTTTAATTGACTTATGTGCCTTGCCAATTGTTTGATTCACATCAAAAACAAAATCATATTGTTCCTGCATTTGTTCAAGGCTTACCTCCGCTCTCGGATCAGGCAGAATTTTAAAAGCCTGGTTTTGGGTTTTCTTATTAACAGTCAGGCTAACCTGATAGTCTCCCGGAACAACTTTAGCCCCATTTAAACTCGCCCACCAAAGTATCATACCATCGAACTTTTCCGCTCCTTCTGTTCTGGTATTCCAAACAAATTTATTGGCTCCCTTTTCAACCTTCAATTTCTTCTCTTTTTTCTTGTCAAAATTTGAAAAAGATGCCAGCGTATCCCCTTGAAGATTTAGATAGGTCATATGAATACTATCTTTCTTTTCATCGTAATCTTCTATATTAAAATAAGTGATCACACCATTTTCGAGGTTGGTTCCTGCCGTATTAGAAGGTTTGCCACCACGTCCTTTCGTTCTATAAGTACTTTTTGGCGCGTACAAATAATCCTTACCTGCTTGCTTCGCTTTTTCTAATTGGTGAATCACTGTCAGATCATCAAGTATCCAAAGACTTCTCCCCTGAGTTGCCACAATCAAATTGTTTTCCTTAATCGCAAGATCAGTAATAGGAACAATAGGCAGATTCAGTTGAAATTTTTGCCAATTGGCTCCAGAATTAAAGGAAGCATACATTCCCGTCTCGGTACCGGCATATAACAATCCTTTTTGAGCAGGATCTTCCCTAAGTACTCTTGTAAAATGCTCTGCATTTATACCATTGGTTATTTTTTGCCAAGTTTTTCCATAGTCGGTTGTCCGGTATAAATAGGGTGTAAAATCCCCCAATTTATATCTGGTACCAGCGATATAACAGGTTCCTTCATCAAAATTTGAAGGCTCAACACTATTGATCATCATCCATTCAGGCATCCCGTTGGGAGTGACATTTTCCCAGCTTTTACCCCCGTCTTTTGTTACATGCACCAAACCATCATCTGTTCCAACCCAAAGAAGGCCTTCCTTTAAGGGACTCTCATTCGCGGCGAAAATTGTGCAATAATATTCCACACTTGTATTGTCTTGAGTGATTGGCCCTCCACTCGAGACCAGTTTTTCAGGATCGTTTCTAGTTAGGTCCTCACTAATTAATTCCCAACTTTGACCTTCATTTTCAGATACATGAACATGATTGGAAAAAGTATATAATCGCTTTGGATTGTGTTTGCTGAAAATAATCGGGAAATTCCATTGAAATCTATATTTCATGCCTTCAGCTCCATGGCCCATAGGGTTATCCGGCCAAACATTAATGGCCCTAACGGTTCCAGTTTTATGGTTTACTCTAGTCAGGAATCCATCGTAACTACCTCCATATACAATATCATCATCGGTAGGATCGACTGCGATATGTGCAGATTCTCCCCCGGCTGTTTCCTCCCAATCGTCTTCATTTATGCTTCTTCCGTCACTGCGGTGTCTTATTCTTACCGTAGAATTATCCTGCTGAGCGGCATAAATTCTGTACGGAAAACTATTGTCAGTCGTGACTCGGTAAAATTGAGAAGTGGGCTGATTGTGATAGCTTGTCCAGGTTTCCCCTCCATCATAAGTAATTTGTGCCCCTCCATCGTCTCCAATAATCATTCTTTTTGAATTTTGCGGATCAATCCACAGATCATGATGGTCTCCATGAGGGGCAACATGAGTTGTAAATGATTTTCCTCCATCTGTCGATTTATGATACCTTACATTCAAAACATATACGGTATTCTCATCTTCAGTATCAGCGTATAAACGCGTATAATACCAGGCTCTTTGGCGTAATTTTCTTTCATCATTTACCTTTGACCATGTTTCTCCTCCGTCATCACTCCTGTATAAACCGCCTTTTTCCTTATTTTCTACCATGGCCCAAACCCTTTCAGAATTCTTAGGTGAAACAGTCACGCCAATGATTCCGAGGGTATCAGTAGGAAATCCTTTGTTCTTTGATATTTCTTTCCATGAGGCGCCGCTGTCGGAACTTTTCCATAAAGCTGAGCCTTCTCCTCCGCTGCTCAAACTATAAGGTGTTCTTTGCACTCTCCATGTTGATGCATAAAGAATTCTCGGATTATTTGGATCCATCTTTAGATCTACCACCCCAGCATAATTATTGGCGAATAAAACTTTCTTCCAAGTTTTTCCTCCATCTTCAGTTTTGTATAAGCCCCTTTCACTTGTTGGCTTATAGATATTTCCCATAACGCCCGCATAAACCGTATTATGATCTCTTGGATGTATGGCAAGTCTCGAAATATGTCTTGAGGTTTTTAACCCAGAAGCCTCCCATGTTTTTCCGGCATCTTCACTTTTCCATATACCATATCCTGAAGAAACGTTACCTCTCACGGTTTTTTCTCCGCCTCCCACATAGATCACATTTTTATCTGTTTCAGAAACAGCAATTGATCCGATACTGCCACCAAAGAATCCATCAGAAATATTATCCCATGTTCGGCCTCCGTCTTTGGTATTCCAAATTCCGCCTCCTGTTGAACCAAAATAGAAATGATTTGGTTCTCCTGGCACGCCCGTAACAGCAGCTGATCGTCCTCCTCTAAAAGGGCCGATCAATCTGTATTCAAGTCCTTTATATAAAGACTCTTCATATTGAGCAGGGCTAACTTCATTTTTGTTTTTCTTTTTTTTCTGAGCATTTGATTCGGTACAAACCAATAGTATTAATACCATCAGAAGTCCCGATTTAAAAAAATTGATTTTGAACATGGTTTGGAATTAAAATTACAACGCTAATTTAATAATATAAATGATAGTTCATCACAAATAAAATTATTCATCAAATTTTCGATACAAAATATTTTTCGAGCTTCTTCGGCTTACTAATTAAATATGTTGCCCTTCATATAATAGCAATATTTGTTCTAAAAAATAAATTCACCCACTTGCAAACCAACCTTTTACTTTGTATCTTAGAAAGGTGAAAAGTTATAAAAACATCAATGACCCTCAACGAAGTTTTGTCGCACCTTTTGTAGACAAGCACAGCGGTAAAAATGAATTTTTTGCTGAAATTGACAAACATATCAACTGGGACCCTATTGCAACAAAAATTAAATTGATTTATACAAAGGGTCTTTCCGATAGAGGGGCCAAAGCCTATTCCCCTCTTTTGTTATTTAAAATGCATTTGATTTCCAAATGGTACAGACTATCGGATACACAAACAGAAGCCATGGTCTATGACAGTATTTCTGCCCTTAGATTTTGTGGTCTTCCCATAGAAGATAGTGTTCCTGGTCATAGTACCTTAAGTCGTTTTAAAAAAGAGTTAACAGACCATGGCGCCCTGAAAAGCCTGGAAAAAGATATTGATGCTCAGTTAAAATCACAAGATTTTAAAATTCAGCCTGGCAAAGGACGTTTGGACGCGAAATTATTAATGATGTAATGAAAAATACAATTTAATATTAAGTTCCCAGAATCGTAATCACTAATTTCCTCGACCCTCCATGATTTCTGTGCTCACACAAATAAATACCTTGCCAGATACCCATATTCAACCTGCCATTAGTAATTGGTATTTGCACCGAAGCACCCATTAAAGAGGCTTTTATATGGGCGGGCATATCATCAGGCCCTTCATAGGTATGTACATAATATGGAGCATCTTCAGGAACCATTTGATTCATATGACTTTCAAAATCTGTTCTAACGCTTGGATCAGCATTTTCATTAATTGTCAAACTTGCCGAGGTATGTTTTATAAATACTTGAATCCATCCAGTATTGATCTCCTTGATCTCAGGCAATTGCTCCAAAATTTGTTTCGTGATCAAATGAAAACCACGAGTATGGGGTTTTAAATTGATCTCTTTTTGAAATGATTTCATGGGCTTGGCAGTAATAAGTGCCCTCTAAATTAATCAAAAGGATTTTAAAAATTAATGCATGAAGGCGAGAATGCTACAATGATTGAATCGGGTTGCCCTTATTCTCAAGTTTCAAGAATTCTCTTATTGTATCATTATAACATTCCATCATTCAATAACTCATCCTTTGCTACCCAAAAACAAAATCTCATTACAAACGATCTCAGTAATGTACTTTTTATTCCCATTCTCGTCGTCCCACGATCTGGTAGTGAGTTTTCCTTCAAGTGCTACTTCTTTTCCTTTTTGCAGGTAAGATTCAACCAAATCAGCAGTTTTGTTCCATGCAATCACATTATGCCATTCTGTTTCCTCTATTTTTTCACCTTTAGTATTGGTATAACTGTCATTGGTTGCTAAGGAAAACTTTGCCAATTTAGTGCCTGATTCAAGTGTTTTCACGTCTGGGTTCATTCCTAAATGCCCGATCAATTGTACTCTGTTTCTTAATTTATTCATTGTATTTGGTTTTGTGCCCATATCTTTTGAGCTGTTAAACTTATAGCAAACCTGAACTGATTCGCTTCTGCAAATTTGTGACAGGAAATTCAAAAGGTTTGCCTGTTAAACATTTACTTTCGTATGTAATTGAATGTAGTCGTTTGAAATCGGTTATTACTCCCTATATTTGGATAATGTTACTCCAAACAATTAGTAAAAAATATGGGCACTCTAATGAAATAAAAAACATATGAAAATCATATATCTCATGCTTTTTGCGATCCCTCTACTGAGTTGTCAAAAGGATTCGACTGTTTTAATTGAAGAAGACAAAGAAGCCGTCAAACAGACTTTAACTGCGATGTGGGAGTCCATAGAAAAGAAAGATATTGAAACATATGCTACATATATTCATGCTGACTTTACCCAATTCGGAGAAACTGATTCTGTATTAAGAGTTGGGAAAACTGCAGAAGTTGAAGGAATCAAATCTTGGGTTAAGATCTCTTCAGATATCCATACAGAAATGCATGAACCCAAAATCACAATTAAAGATCGGGTCGCCTGGATCACTTATTACTGGAGTGATCAGGGATTCACTAATGGAGTTGCATTTACTTCAAGGGGTAAATCAACACGAATATTTGTAAAAGAAGCTGGGAAGTGGCTCTGTATCCACGGACACTATACCCTCCTGCCTTAAAAAAAACTAAATGGAAACTAAACTGTGTTTGGAATGCGGAGAGCGTATTCAAGGAAGAAGTGATAAGAAATATTGTAGCGATTATTGTCGTAATTCACATAATAACAAAGTGAATAAGGACAGTAAAAATCTGATCAGAAATACGAATAATCGTTTGAGAAAAAACTATAAAATTCTCTCCGAACTAAATTCCAAGGGAAAGACAAAAGTGGTTCGTAATACCCTGAATATCAATAACTTTGATTTTTCATTGTTTACCTCTATCTATACCACCAAAATTGGAAAAGTATATTATTACGTCTACGATCAAGGTTATCTAGAGCTGGACAATGATTATTTTCTTTTGATCAAAAGAGAATAAAGGACGTAAAATTCATTAAGCGCCTTAATACATTTGTAACAATACCTATATTCATTCGTCGAATCATAAAAATATTATATGCGATTCAAATTTTTATGTTTGTCCTTTCTTCTGATACAGGCTATTGCTTCAAGCATCTATGCTCAAGACAATAGCGTCATTACAGGGAAAATTATAAATGGGGAAGATAAAGAACCTTTACCCTTTGCATCCATTCGGTTAAAAAATCATCCTATAGGCACCATTAGCAATGAAAATGGTGACTTCGATTTTTATATTCCAAAATCAAAAAGAACTGATACCTTAACCATTAGTTTTATTGGCTTTAACACTTATGAAGTGCCTTTGGCTAATATCAATCGAGAACTGGAAATCCTTTTGACGCCTAGTTCCAATGTGCTGGATGAAGTGATCCTTACCGAAAAAGATCCGCTCGATTACATCAAAAAAGCGTTAGATAGACTTCCTGAAAATTATCCGCAAAACGATTATCAAACCATCGCCTACTACCGAGAAAAATTCATCGAAAATGGCGCCGTAATCAACAAGGAAGAAGGGGTGTTCAAGACCTACTATCCCATGGCAGGAGATTCGGCAAAAAATCAACACCAGTTACTTTTGTACGAACCTGAAGAAAATCCTCAGCAATTTCAATTCATGAGAGAATGGTTTGAGGCCAAACAGGAAAAAAGGAAAAAGAAGGCTATCAAAAAAGGTGAGGAATTTGACGAAGAAGAGTATGACAGCGATATGGATATGGATTTTGGAGGTCCTGAATCTGTTATAGATCTGGATATTAATAATGAGCGAGACAATTATTTAAACCCAAAGCACTTCAAAAAATACGAGTACAGTTTTGGCGACGAAACTTCGTTGAATGGTGAAAGGCTTGTGACCATTAATTTTAAAGCGAAAAAGTCAATTGATCACAAGAAGGATTCTGGGAAAATCCTTATCAATACAGAAGATTATGCCATCGTTTCTATAGAACAAACAGGTAAATTCAGCATTCCGTTTATTGTGAAGCCTATACTATTCGTCATCGGTCTTAAAATAGAAAATCCAACTTTTAGTACCGTAATCAGTTATCAGAAATTTAAAGACAAGTGGTACCCACAATTGTTTCGTTGGGATGCCAAAATAAAACTTACCAAGAGGCATACCTTTGATGCCAATGAAAATTCTGATATCAACATTGGTCAGGTTTTCTTTATCAATGAACTTGACTCTGTAGCAAGTCCAATTTTGGAAGCCAAACGATTCGATGAAAACGAAGATATGGACGGACAGGTCTATAATGATCTAAATTTACAGTGGGGAGAGTTAAATGTGATCAAAGACTAGTCTCTGTTCATTGACTTAGTCCCTCATTAAATAATTCTAAAAAATTTAGCCTAATTATTGCCAATAATAGGGTAAAAAAAGCACATCTTTTTAGTATATTTGTCTTCCATTTTAAAAAAATATGAAACATTCATGATGATTGTTTAATCCGTTGATTAATGACTATTTGAGTGTTCCATCTGACTGATAAAAAACAACTGAAATAAACAGATGAAGACAATTAACGATTTTAATTTCGAGAACAAAAAGGCTCTGATTAGGGTAGATTTTAATGTGCCTCTGAATGAGGAGCTAAAAATAACTGACGCAACAAGAATTGAGGCCGCAAAACCGACCATTCTTAAAGTGCTGGAAGATGGTGGTAGTGCCGTATTAATGTCACACTTAGGACGGCCTAAAGGAGTTGAAGAAAAATTCTCCTTAAAGAGCATTGTCGATACGGTTAGTGACATTATCGGGGTAAAAGTAAAATTTGTGAATGATTGTATTGGAGCTGAGGTTGAAAAAGCTGTTGCAGAATTGCAGAATGGCGAAGTCTTGTTATTAGAAAATTTAAGATTCTATGGCGAAGAAAAAGCAGGAGACAAGGAATTTGCTGAAAAATTAGCCAAGAATGGTGACATTTATGTAAATGACGCCTTTGGTACTGCCCACAGAGCGCATGCTTCAACAGCTATCATTGCTGAATTCTTTCCTGATAGCAAATGTTTCGGATTGTTACTTGCGAAAGAAATTGAAAGTCTTGAAAAAGTTTTAGGATCCAGTGAAAAACCGGTTACTGCTATTTTGGGAGGTTCAAAAGTTTCATCAAAAATTACAGTCATAGAAAATATTCTTGACAAAATAGACCACTTAATTATTGGTGGTGGAATGAGCTTCACCTTTATCAAAGCACTTGGTGGGAGCATTGGAAATTCGATTTGTGAAGATGATAAACAAGATCTTGCCCTTAGCATTTTAAAACAAGCTGAAGAAAAAGGTGTAAAAGTTCATTTACCTGTTGATGTCGTGGCTGCTGATGCGTTCAGTAACGATGCAAATACACAGGTGGTAGATATTTATCATATTCCTGATGGTTGGGAAGGTCTTGATTCAGGCCCTAAAACCAATGTTGGCTTTTCATTTGTGATCGCACAATCTAAGACGATCCTTTGGAATGGCCCTGTTGGAGTTTTTGAAATGAAATCTTTTTCAAAAGGCACCATCGAACTAGGTAATGCTATTGCAGATGCCACCGAAGATGGCGCTTTCTCTCTAGTGGGAGGAGGAGACTCAGTGGCGGCGGTTAAACAGTTTGGTTTCGCAGATAAAGTGAGCTATGTGTCTACCGGTGGTGGAGCCATGCTTGAAATGCTTGAAGGTAAATCATTGCCTGGTATAGATGCCATCTTAAAATAAGCTATTTCAAATTTAATTTATAAATTTAGGGGTCTGAAATCTAAACGTGATTTCAGACCCTTTTTCCATATACAATAACTAAAAAAATCGAATACGCAATCATCATATGAAATACACAAAAATTCCACAGACCGATATAAAAGTGAGTAAGATCTGTTTGGGTACCATGACTTATGGGCAGCAAAATACTGAGGCAGAAGCCCATGAGCAACTTAATTATGCCTTTGATAAAGGCATAAATTTTATTGATACCGCTGAAATGTATCCCATCCCCAGCAAAAAAGAAACTCAAGGTAGCACAGAGCGCTTTATAGGAAGCTGGCTAAAAGATCAAAAAAGAGAAGATTTAGTGGTAGGAACCAAAATAACAGGACCCATGCCTTATTTCAATTTTATAAGACCAAACTTAGGCTTTTCCAAAAAAGTAGTTCATGATGCCCTAAACCAGAGTTTGCAGCGCCTACAAACTGATTATGTAGATATCTATCAACTACATTGGCCTGAAAGAAGTGTAAACTTCTTTGGGCAAAGAAACTACAAGCACAATCCTGATGAAAAATGGGAGGATAATTTAAAGGAAATCATCGAAACACTTGATGGTTTGGTTAAGGAAGGTAAGATTAGACATTACGGTGTTTCAAATGAAACTTCCTGGGGAGTTATGAGACAGGTTAATGAAAGCAAAATTCACGGGTTGACAACCTGTAAGACCATTCAAAACCCCTATTCTCTTTTGAACAGAACCTTCGAAATCAATCTGGCAGAAGTATCACTAAGGGAAAAGGTTGGGTTACTGGCCTATTCACCCTTGGCTTTTGGGGTTTTATCAGGCAAATATCTTGAGGGTCAAATGCCGGAGAATTCCAGGTTAAAATTGTTTCCCGCCTATTCAAGATATAGCAATCCTCAGGCGATGAAACTAACCGCCTTGTACGCTGAACTGGCGAAACAAAATAATTTAAGTCTTACTGAATTGAGTCTTGCATTTGTTAACCAACGTCCTTTTGTGACCAGTAATATTATTGGAGCCACAAGTATGGAGCAACTCAAAGAAAATATTGGTAGTATAGACGTAACGTTATCAGATGAGATCTTAAATGAAATTGACAAGATCCAAGAGGTGCAACCCAATCCAGCACCGTAGCAATGATATAATGAGACAATGATGTAATGATGCAATGATGCAATGAAAAAAAATAAATTAATGAGACAAGCCTTTTTTACCCTGTTGATTTTTTTGAGTTCATTGAATGTAATGGCTCAGAACGAGTATGTCCCAAGCAAAGAAAATCTTGAAGCCCGTGAATGGTTTGAAGATGCTAAATTTGGCCTGTTTATCCATTGGGGGGTTTACAGTGTATTGGGTGATGGTGAATGGGTAATGAACAACCAAAATATTTCGGTGGATTCCTATGAAAAACTGCCTGTCTTTTTTAATCCTGTTGATTATGATCCTGAACAGTGGGTGAAAATGGCTAAAGAAGCTGGTATGAAATATATTACCATCACCAGCAGGCATCATGACGGTTTTTCTATGTTTGATACCCAGGCCTCTGATTACAACATTGTTGAAAGGACCCCTTATAAACAAGATGTTTTAAAAGCCCTTGCAGCTGCCTGCAAAAAGGAAGGCATTAAATTGTTTTTCTATTACTCCCTTCTTGACTGGAGAAGTGATGATTATTTCCCAAGAGGAAGAACAGGTAAAGGAATTGAAGGCAGGGCTGACACCGGTGACTGGAATAAATACATCAGTTTTATGAAAGCCCAGCTCACCGAACTGCTCACCAATTATGGTGAGATAGCCGGAATTTGGTTTGACGGTCATTGGGATCAAAAAGAATGGGATGGTAAAAAATTTGGTGCTGCAAAAGTTGATTGGCACTATGACGAGATCTACTCTCTGATCCATCAACTTCAACCTCAATGTCTTATAGGGAACAACCATCATCTGGCTCCTATTAAAGGAGAGGATTTTCAGATGTTTGAAAAAGACCTTCCCGGTAAAAACACCACAGGTTGGGGAACAAGTTCCACTAATATAGGAGCCTTGCCCAAGGAAGTATGTGAAACGATCAATGGGTCCTGGGGTTTCAATTTACAAGATAAAAAACACAAATCTGATAAAGAATTGATCCAGTATTTGATCAATGCAGCAGGTTATGGTAGCAATTTATTACTTAATGTGGGGCCCATGCCCAATGGAGAAATTCAACCCGAACATATAAATTCATTGAAAAATATAGGTGCATGGCTCGACCAAAATGGAGAAACCATCTATGGCACTCGTCAAGGTCCTGTTGCCCCAAGTAGTTCTATAGTCTCTACACAAAAAGAAGGAATAGTATATCTCCACCTGCTTAATCATCAAAAAGACACCTATCTAATCCCTCATTTTAAAGGAAAAATTAAAAAGATGACCTTCTTTACAAATGGTAAAAAAGTGACTTATAAGGTGAATGAATTCGGACTTACCTTTGCCGTTCCTAAAGACTCCAGAGATGACATTGATACCATCATACAAATGGAACTCAAACAATAGTCTCTATAAAAATTTCGAAGCTTCTTCGATTTCCATTTGTATAAGTCAAGACTTTAAATCGCCTACATTTGGCACTAGTAACCTAGCTTTTTCCTGACTCTTTTTAGTACCTCATCAGCAACCAGGTGGGCCTTTTGGGCTCCTTGCTTTAGGATTCGGTCAACCTCTTCAAGATGCTCCATGTAATAATGATACTTTTCACGCTCAGTCTTAAAGGTTTCGACCAACAATTCATAAAAAGCTTGTTTGGCGTGTCCGTATCCATAATTGCCTCCCAAATAATTCGCTCTCATTTCTTCAATTTGAGCTTCACTGGCCACTAATTTATACAATGCAAACAAGTTGCAGGTATCAGGATCTTTTGGATCTTCCATGGGAGTTGAATCCGTTTTGATCTTCATGATCTGTTTTCTCAACTGCTTGTCTGTCAAAAATATATCGATGATGTTTCCTTTGGATTTACTCATTTTTTCACCATCAGTTCCAGGAACATACATGGTGCTTTCCTGAATTTTGGCCAGAGGTGCTACCAGGGTATCTCCCATTTGATGGTTGAACCTATTCGCTACATCTCTTGACATTTCAAGGTGTTGTAATTGATCTTTCCCTACCGGAACCACATCGGCATCATATAACAGAATATCAGCCGCCATTAGCATAGGGTAAGAAAAAAGACCCGAATTTACGTCTTCCAATCTATCAGCTTTATCCTTAAAACTATGGGCTAAGGTCAAGCGCTGGTATGGGTAAAAACAGCTCAAATACCAAGAAAGTTCCGTCACTTGAGGTACATCACTTTGCCTGTAAAAGACGGTTTTATCTACATCTACACCAAAAGCAAGCCAGGTGGCTGCAGTACTGTGCGTGTTTTGTCTTAATTCAGTGGCATTCTTGATCTGGGTCAAAGAATGAAGATCTGCTATAAATAAAAAAGATTCTTCTTTAGATTCTTTGGACATCCTTATAGCAGGAATGATGGCACCAAGCAAATTTCCTAAATGAGGAGTACCTGTGCTCTGGACTCCGGTTAATATTCTTGACATGTAACTCTCTTAATAATTTCAATGGCAAAAATAAGGAAATAAGCCTGAATACATAACGATTAGGCCAGAATCTCTTTGGAGCTATTATTGCCTATAAAAATGGTCAAATGTATGACCTACTTTTTAATTAATCGCCCTACGTAAAGTATAACAACGGCCCCTGCCACAGCAGTAATTAAAGAACCTATCAGACTTCCATCAGTACTTATTCCGAAAAGACTAAATACCCAGCCTCCAACTACACCACCTATGATTCCCAGCACCATGTTCATAGCAAGACCAAATCCACCGCCCTTCATGATCTTTCCAGCCAGCCAGCCAGCAATTGCACCAATAATAATAAAATAGATAAAGCTCATAGTTAAAAGTTTAATCAGTTAATATTGAATAAATTTAAGGAAAAAAATAAAGTTTAAGTGATTTAAAAAAATATTAAATCCCGGATCTGGCTAATTTTAGTAATTTTGATTATTATGAAAAATAAGACCACTTTCTACGACTCCAGAGAAGAAATTTTAAACATCATCACCCATGGCATAGGCTTTATTCTAAGTATTGTTGCCCTGGTTGTGCTGTTAGTTAGCGCTTCTAAATACGGCAATGCCACTCATATTACTAGTTTTGCCATTTTCGGTGCCAGCTTAATTGTTTTGTACGCGGCTTCCACCCTCTACCACTATACTCAAAATCCTGAATTAAGGCACAAATTAAATATCCTCGATCACTCGGCTATTTATGTTTTAATCGCTGGCACCTATACCCCATTTACTCTGGTGGTTTTAAAAGGTTGGGTAGGATGGACCATTTTTGGTATCTCATGGGGTTTGGCCCTTGTGGGGATTATTTTTAAGGTTTTTTACTTTGGTAAATATGACAAAGTCTCAACCATTGCTTATGTCCTGATGGGCTGGGTAATTATTTTCGCCATTAAGCCACTGATCGATAGTTTCCCGACACCGGGCCTTTTGTGGCTCTTTTCAGGTGGTTTGGCCTATAGTATTGGTGCGCTATTGTACAGTATTAAGAGTATCCGATTCAACCATGCCATTTTCCATGTTTTTGTCCTCCTTGGAAGTTTTTGTCATTTTATGGCTGTTTTTCTGTATGTGTTACCGGAAAGATAGGCTACTTTTCTTCCTTTTGATGAAGATATCTTGTGAGTTGCATCGAAAGGTCCAGAAGAATGATCTTGGCATTTCCGTTTCTTTCAATATGATACATGGCATCTTCAATAGCCTTGTTAATATCCTCAATATTAGCCCCATGTATAAAAGGAGCGAATTTTTCTATATCAAAATTATTCTCGTGTGACTCAAAAAATACAAGCGAACGCGCATTGTAATTTGTCAGCAATGCCTGTCTGAAAAAATGAGAGCAATATTTTAAAAATCTTTTTTGTGTCTCTCTACCTGTTTTGGCGATTTCCTCACTCCATTTGATCAGATCCTGTACTACACTGGCATCTCCTTTTGCCTTAAACGCTGCTCTTACCCAAGTAATAAACCACTTTTCAAAGGCAAGTTCATTATCGTCATGATGTAAAAGATGCAATGCTTTGTTCCAATTTCCATTAGATTGTTGTGCGATTTTTATTGCTTGAGTTTCATCCACCTGATGCCTACTGATCAAAGTGTCAATTATATTTTGTTCTGTTAAAGATTGAAAATGAAGCACCTGACATCTCGATAAAATAGTTTTGATGATCAACTCTTCATTTTCAGCAATCAATAAAAACAGGGTGCGTTCGGGTGGCTCCTCGATCAGTTTCAGCAATTTATTCGAGGCTGAAGCATTCATCTTATCTGCCATCCAAATGATCATCACTTTATAACCTCCTTCATAAGGCTTTAGAATCAGCTTTTTAACAATCTCTTCTGCCTCATCTACTCCAATCTGACCTTGTTTATTCTCAATTCCAAGCAATTGATACCAGTTAAATAAACTCCCATAAGGTGTCTCTTTTACAAATTGCCTCCATTCTTGCATAAAGGAATTACTCGTTGGATGCTTTTTAACCCTTTCATTTGTGGTTACCGGAAAGGCAAAATGCAGATCGGGATGCATAAGTTTTTCAACCTTAAGATTACAAGAGGAGTTTCCGTTATTATTCTCTCCTTCTTTGTTTTGGCAAAGAATATATTGAGCATAAGCAATGGCCATGGGAAGAACACCGCTTCCTGTTGGCGCAATAAATAACTGCGCATGAGGAATTCTTGCATTCTCAACTGTTTTGGTCAAGTGATGCTTGATGCGCTGTTGCCCGATGATGTCTGAAAAAAGCATCCGAATGAATCTTAATTTACAAAGAAAACAAAAAGTTAGGATTTACACTGATAAAGAAGGACTAATTTCAAAGTCAGGTATTGTATAAAAAAACTTATTTTTGCCACAAATTAAACCGGATGACTCGATTTTTGAACTGTTTGAACCGGAGCTAATTCATCAATAGTAATTTCAATTCATGGTCATTATTACATTGCAGAGAAAAAAATGTATTGGTTGCAACTATTGCGTGGAGCTAGCGCCAAAACAATTTCAAATGTCAAAAAAAGATGGCAAATGCGTTTTGCTCCATTCCGGTGAGAAAAAGGGGTTTTTTACCATTAAATCACCAGACATGTCTATTTTGGAAGATGCTATTAAAGCCAAGGAGGCCTGCCCTGTAAACATCATCAGTGTCAAGGAAAATTAGGCTCCTCCTTGAATAATTTTAACCGATGTTTTTAGTTTGGCATTATTGATTATATTTACCTAAAATTTTTCGAACTTATATTGAGAATTTACCTGTTTTGACATTGCATGGAGCAAAAGAAAGAACGGTGACTGAAATAATTCAAAATCAGGTAAATACCAATTCTCAATTCAAAATATAAATATATTATGAGCTGTACTTCGTGCTCATCCTCTATAGATGGATTGCCTCTGGGCTGCAAAAGCAATGGGGCCTGTGCTTCAGGAAGCTGTGACAAAATGAATGTTTTTGACTGGCTTGCAAACATGTCTTTGCCCAATGGGCAAAAACCTTTTGATATTGCAGAAATTAGATTCAAAAATGGACGCAAAGGCTTCTATAGAAATACTAAAGAACTTCAAATTTGCATCGGTGAAATTGTAGCTGTAGAAAGTTCTCCAGGCCATGATATAGGTGTTGTGTCGTTAACAGGCGAACTTGTGAAAGTTCAAATGCGTAAAAAGAAGGTGTCAGACAAGGAAGAAATTTCTCAAATCTATAGAAAAGCTTCTGAAAAGGATATCGAAATCTGGACAATAGCGAGAAACAAAGAAAAGGAGGTTCAAAAAAAATCAAGGCTTATCATCAGTAGGTTGGGACTAAAAATGAAATTGTCGGATGTTGAATTTCAAGGCGATGGCAACAAAGCCACTTTTTATTACACGGCGGATGACAGAGTTGATTTCAGACAATTGATCAGAGAGCTTGCAGGCACTTTTAGTCTTCGTGTTGAAATGAAGCAGGTGGGTTTAAGACAAGAAGCTGCTCGTCTTGGAGGTATAGGTTCGTGTGGAAGAGAACTTTGTTGTTCAACCTGGTTAACTGATTTTAGGTCAGTAAGCACTTCAGCTGCGCGCTATCAGCAACTATCATTGAACCCTCAAAAACTTGCCGGACAATGTGGCAAATTAAAATGTTGTTTGAACTATGAGCTGGATTCTTATATGGATGCGCTCAAATCATTCCCGAAAACTAATGTTTGGTTACAGACCGAGAAGGGTCCTGCAATTTTTCAAAAAATGGATATTTTTCGAGGATGGGTTTGGTATGCTTATAAAGAAAACCCTGTTAACTGGCATAAACTTACAGTAGAACAGACCAATCAGATCATAGAATTGAACAAGGAAAACAAGAAAGCAACAAGTTTGGAGGAATATGCTATGGAGCTTGAATTCGAAGTTATAGAAACTTCTAATTTTACAGATGTTGTTGGTCAGGATAGTCTTACACGATTTGATAAACCGAAATTCAAAAAGAAGAAAAAAAGAAACAACAACAATCGCAATCGAAATTTCAAAGGGAACAAAAAAAATCTTCAAAAAAAGAATAATTAAGAATGAAAATTCAAATGAGGAAGATAGGTCTTGGCTTTGGAAAGCTATTTTTAGCCTTTATCATTGTGTCCTTTACCCTGTCTTGTACAAATAAAACTATTTACAATCAATACCAACACATTGAAAATAGTCAATGGCATAAGGATTCTATTATCAATTTTACGATCAACTCTGCGGATACACTTTCAAAGAATAATCTGTATGTCACCCTTCGCAACAATAAAGATTATGAATTCAGTAATTTGTTCCTAATTGTTGGCATCAAATTTCCCAATAATTATCAGATCGTGGATACCCTTGAATATGAAATGACGAGTCCTGAAGGTCGATTCCTTGGAAATGGCATTACGGATGTCAAAGAAAATAAATTAGAATATAAAACCAATGTTACCTTTTCTTTGATCGGGGATTATGATGTCTCGGTGCAGCAAGCCATGAGAAGAACAAGAGATATTGATGGGCTCAGTAGCCTGAATGGTATTACCGATGTTGGATTACAAATTGAAAAATTAAATTAATGGCTCAGAAAGGTCAAAAAACTGGCGTAAGTAAATTCACCCAATGGATCTGGAAGTTGTTCCTCGGAGGACTGGTATTTTTGTTTTTACTATTTTTCTTGGCAGCTCTCGATGTTTTTGGAAAATTACCAACTTTCGAAGAATTAGAAAATCCTGAAAACAACCTGGCCACAGAGGTTATTTCCATCGATGGCATAACCTTGGGTAAATATTACAGGGAAAACAGAACTCCTGTCAAATACAGTGAGTTACCTGATAATCTTATACAGGCCTTGGTCGCCACAGAAGATGAGCGCTATTATGAACACTCAGGAATAGATTTTCAGGGCACAGGAAGAGCGGCGGCAAAATTAGGAAAAGACGGGGGTGCAAGCACCATTACCCAGCAACTTGCCAAAATGTTGTTTACCAAAAAAGCTTCGGGTAATATTGCTAAAAGGTTGATTCAAAAGGTAAAGGAGTGGGTTATTGCCATCAGGCTTGAAAAACAGTATACCAAGAATGAGATCATTACCATGTATTTCAATAAATACGATTTTACAAATAGCGCAGTAGGCATACGGTCGGCTAGTAGAATTTATTTTGGCAAGGAACCAAATGATCTGCAAATTGAAGAATCTGCCATGTTGGTAGGGATGCTAAAAAACTCTTCCCTATACAACCCCATTAGACGACCTGAAATGGTAATGCAGAGAAGAAATGTTGTTTTTGGCCAGATGTTGAGAAATGATTTTATTAATGAACAAGAAAAGGATTCACTTCAAAACCTACCCCTCAAACTTGACATTAATCTCGAAGGTCATAGTGACGGAACGGCAACTTACTTTAGGGAATATGTTCGTGAATTCATGAGAAAATGGATGAAAGAAAACCCAAAGACCAATGGAGAAAGCTATAATATTTATCGTGACGGCCTTAAGATTTATGTAACGCTTGATTCAAGATTACAAGAGAATGCTGAGGAAGCCATGGCTGAGCATCTTACTAATTTACAAAGAATCTTTTTCAAGCAACAGAAAAAAAATAAAACGGCACCGTTTTATGATCTTGACAAGGGGCAGATTGAAAGCACGATGCTTTCAGCTATGAAAAGGAGTGAACGATGGAGAAAAATGAAACAAAATGGAGCCTCTGAGAAAGACATTAAGGCATCATTTTATGTTGAATCGCCTATGAAAATATTTTCATGGAAGGGATCAATAGATACTGTTTTAACACCCTATGACTCTATAAGGTATACTAAATACATTTTACAATCGGGCTTGTTGTCTACAGATCCAACTACCGGACATGTAAAAGCATGGGTAGGGGGTATCGATTACAAATACTTTCAATATGATCACGTAAAACAGGGTAAAAGACAAGTGGGCTCTACCTTTAAGCCTTTTGTTTATGCTACTGCCATCAATCAGTTAGGTTTGTCGCCTTGTGATGAATTTCCTAACACACCTTATACCATACCCGCTGGTAAATATCATCTCGAAGAAGATTGGACACCAAGAAACTCAGGAGATGAATACGGAGGTTTAAGAACCTTGAAAAATGCCCTGGCAAATTCCATCAATGTAATTTCAGCTAACCTGATCGATCAAACAACACCTCAGAATGTGGTGAGAATGGCAAAAAACCTAGGGGTGGAATCAGAGATTCCAGCGGTTCCATCAGTAGCCTTGGGTACGGTTGACCTAAGCCTTTATGAAATGGTTGGTGCCTTAAATACCTTTGCCAATAAAGGGATGTATGTTAAACCAATGATGATCCTTAGAATAGAGGATAAAAACGGAACGATTCTGGAAGAATTTACTCCCGAAACTAAGGAGGTTTTAAGTGAAAGCATCGCCTTTACCACTATCAGTCTTATGGAAGGTGTAACCCGATATGGTTCAGGCATAAGATTAAGAACTTCAGGGGGTAAATACCCTGATAGTGTTGTTACTGGTTATCCTTATCAATTTAAAAATCCTATTGCAGGGAAAACCGGTACTACCCAAAATCAATCGGATGGCTGGTTTATTGGACTGGTTCCTAATTTATCCACTGGTATTTGGGTAGGTGCAGAAGACAGATCAGTCCATTTTGTAGATATTACAAGAGGGCAAGGAGCTTCAATGGCATTGCCTATCTGGGCACTCTATATGAAACGAAATTATGCCGATGAGGACCTGGATATCAGTATGGAAGAATTTGAAAAGCCAGAAAACCTGACCATCAGTGTTGACTGTGATCAAGAGATAGATAAGGACGACAAAGAAAAAGATCAAAAAAAGCCTGATTTAAACGACGAAATAGATTTCTGATAATTATGAAAGCTTCCTGGTATCCAAAAGATGATGTATTGAAAAACAGCAACATCTATCAAATGATGCTGAGCAACAATTTTGAAAACTATGAGGAATTCTGGAGATGGTCTGTATCAGAAAAGGAATCCTTTTGGGAGCAAACCATAGAAAATCTCAATCTTCAATTCCATAAACGATATACTTCGCTTTTAGATGTGTCAAAGGGAGTGGAACAGGCCCGTTGGCTGAAAGGTGCAAAGCTCAATATCGTTGATTCCTGTTTTCAAAATAAAGATGAATCCATTGCCTTAATTTTTCAATCTGAAGACGGATCTCTCGAGAAAGTCAGTCAGTTGACTCTTGAAAAATATGTGAATCGAATTGCTAATAGCTTTATAGACATCGGTTTAAAACAAGGAGATCGCATTGCCATTGACATGCCAATGACACTCGAGGCGGTCGCCATTTACCTTGCCGGAATAAAGGCCGGACTTCCAGTGGTAACAATTGCGGATAGTTTTAGCACCAATGAGATAAACGTCAGGTTAAAGATCACAAAACCTAAATTAGTCTTTACCCAGGATTTTTTAAATAGGGCGGGCAAAATATTACCCCTGTATGAAAAGGTCGTAAAAGCCGATGCTCCAAGAACAGTTGTGATCCAGGAGGGTAAGGAGAATTGCTCCCTTAGACCAAATGATCTTTTCTTTTCGGAATTTCTTTCTGAAAATGAGCGCTTCAATTCGGTAATTCAAGATCCAGATGATACGATTACTATACTGTTCTCTTCCGGAACAACAGGTGAGCCCAAAGCAATTCCTTGGACCCATAGCACCCCGATAAAATGTGCTTCTGATGGCTATTATCATCATAATATTCAGAAAGACGATGTTGTGTGCTGGCCTACCAATCTGGGCTGGATGATGGGGCCATGGCTTATATTTGCAAGCCTAATCAATAAAGCTACCATCGCCTTATACTATGGGGCTCCAATGGGACCCGAATTTGGCGCCTTTGTTCAGGATGCAGAGGTTGACATGCTTGGCCTGGTCCCAAGCATTGTAAGGCAATGGAAAAACACAGGTACAATGGAAGCTTTCAATTGGTCAAAAATCAAATGCTTTAGTTCAACTGGTGAGGCATCTAATCCTGAAGAAATGAAGTATCTGATGCAACTCGCCAATAACAAACCCATTATTGAATATTGCGGAGGAACTGAAATCGGTGGAGGCTATGTGACAAGTACAGTTGTTCAGCCAAACATTGCCAGTACCTTTTCAACTCAGGCCTTGGGGGGTGAATTTATCCTGCTCGATGAAAATAATCAAGCCTCAAAGAAAGGTGAAATATTCTTGATTCCACCTATAATGGGCTTGTCACAATCTTTGCTCAACAGAGACCATTTTAAGGTCTATTATGAAGGAACCCCTAAATATATGGGGAAAGTTCTTAGAAGGCACGGAGATGAATTGATGCAATTGGAAAATGGATACTACAAGGCTCAGGGAAGAGCTGATGATGCTATGAACCTTGGAGGAATCAAGGTGAGTTCTATACAAATCGAGGAAGTGATCAACCAACTTGAATTTGTAAAAGAAAGTGCGGCTATCGCGGTTTCTCCCTCTGATGGCGGACCAAGTCAATTGGTGCTATACATAGTCCCTTTAGCCTCTGATTTGAGTGATATAGAAAAACTAAAAGGAGCCAAAACGATCATTAAAGAAAGATTAAACCCTCTTTTTAAGGTTGAAAAATTGATCGAAATTGATCAACTTCCTCGCACGGCTTCGGGCAAAGTGATGCGCAGAACATTGAGGGATCTCTTAGACGAACAATGAATCCTGGTCGCTGAAGTTTAAGTCGTGATTTCTTTGATCTTTTTGGTTAAATTTTGATTTGAATCAAGTAGTAAGATCATGAGGTCCGCTTTTTTTTGCGATATTTGCCGCTATCAAAATCAATTTTTATGAAAGTCATCTCCTATAATGTAAATGGTATTCGCGCCGCAATTAAAAAAGGTTTTTTAGATTGGCTTAAAGCGGCAAATCCTGATGTTGTATGCATTCAGGAAACCAAAGCACAAAAGGAGCAATTGGATCTACAACTTTTTGAAGACCAGGGATATCCCTATCACTATTGGTTCTCTGCTGAGAAAAAAGGATACAGCGGAGTGGCTATTCTCTCAAAAATTGAACCTAATCAAGTGGTTTATGGAACGGGTATTGAAAGTATGGATTTTGAAGGCCGTAATCTTCGATTGGATTTTGACAATATTTCCATAATGAGTTTGTATCTCCCATCGGGAACGAACGATGCGAGACTTGATTTTAAGCTGAATTATATGGCCGAGTTTCAAGATTATGTCAATGATTTAAAAAAAGAAATTCCAAATTTATTGATCTGTGGAGATTATAATATCTGTCATGAGGAGATCGATATACACAATCCTAAACAAAATAAAAACACCTCTGGGTTTCTTCCTGTTGAAAGAAAATGGATCGATGATTTTATCAATAGCGGTTTTATAGACTCCTTCAGATATCTAAATAAAGAGCCTCACAATTACAGCTGGTGGAGTTATCGAGCAAATTCAAGAAATAACAATAAGGGTTGGAGAATTGATTACTGTATGGCAAGTAATCCTTTAAAAGATCATATTGACAGGGCTTTTATCCTTCCTGAGGCAAAACACAGTGATCATTGCCCTATTGGGGTGGAACTCAAATTCTAAACGGTAGTCTTATTAGCCAATTGACCGCAGGCTGCATCAATATCTTTACCTCGGCTGTGTCTGATATTAACGGTTATGTTATTTCTTTCCAGCTCTCTTTGATAGTAGGCAACGGCCGCTTCATCAGCTTGCATAAATCCATCTTCTTCAATGGCATTATATTCGATCAAATTGACCTTTGACGGCACTTTTTTGCAATAAGCCACCAAAGCATCTATATCCTTTTTCTTATCATTGATCCCTTTCCAAACCACATATTCAAAGGTAATCACCTTATTGGTCTTCGCATACCAGTATTGAAGTGACTGCAATAGGTCAGTAAGTGTTGACTTATCGTTGATAGGCATCATTTTTGATCTCACCTCATCAATCGCTGAATGCAGTGAAACTGCTAAATTAAATTTCACATCATCATCAGCCAATTTCATGATCATTTTGTGCAATCCAACCGTAGAAAGCGTAATTCTTCTTGGAGACATTCCCAACCCTTCATCAGATGTGATCATTTCTATTGATTTGAGCACATTTTTATAATTGAGCAGCGGTTCTCCCATACCCATAAAGACTATATTATTCAACTTATGTCCCTTATAGGCTCTGCTTTGCCGGTCTATGGCAACTACCTGATCATAGATCTCATCTGGATTCAGGTTTCTCATTTTCTTCAATCTGGCAGTAGCACAAAATGTGCAGTTAAGACTGCAGCCTACCTGGCTTGAAACACAAGCTGTAGTTCTTGTGGATGTTGGTATAAATACAGATTCAACTACAAGGCCATCATGTAATCGGATAGCATTTTTAATAGTTCCATCCGAAGATTGTTGCATGTCATCCACTTCGATGTGATTGATGACAAAATGATCCAGTAAAAACTGTCTGGTTTCCTTGGAGATATTGGTCATGCTATCAAAGTCATGCGCGCCTTTATGCCATAGCCATTCATACACCTGATTACCTCTGAAGGCCTTCATGTCATGTTCCGTAAAAAAGTCTCTCAACGCTTCTTTACTAAGAGATCTTATGTCTTTTTTTACTGTCATATACTATACAAAAGCGTCCGACAACCAGTCTGCTGACGGCTGAACGGACGCTTTGATTCAATCTTTGAGGCTTAAATGATCAACATGGCATCGCCATATGAATAAAATTTATATCCCTTATCTATGGCTTCCTTATATGCTTTTTTCAACAAATCATGACCAGCGAAAGCTGAAGTCATCATCATCAATGTTGATTTTGGCGTATGGAAATTAGTAATCATACAATTCGCGATACTAAACTCATAAGGAGGGAAAATAAATTTATTGGTCCATCCTTCATAAGGCTTTAAATGCGCGTCAGCTGAAACAGAACTTTCCATAGAACGCATGACCGTAGTACCCACGGCACAAACCCTTTTCTTCTTATCGATTGCATGATTTACAGCATCTGCTGTACTTTCAGGAATAAATACTTCTTCAGAATCCATTCTGTGTTTGGAAAGATCCTCTACCTCAACTGGATTAAAGGTTCCTAAGCCCACGTGAAGGGTCAATTCTTTAAGCTCAACACCTTTGATCTCGAGTCTTTTCAACAGGTGCTTTGAAAAATGAAGTCCTGCAGTCGGAGCGGCCACGGCACCTTCATGTTTGGCATAAATAGTCTGGTACCTTTCCTCATCAGAAGCTTCTACGTCTCTTTTGATATATTTAGGAAGAGGTGTTTCACCCATTTCGTTCAGTTTTTTACGAAACTCTTCATATGATCCGTCGTATAGAAAGCGAAGTGTTCTACCTCGGGAGGTTGTATTGTCTATGACTTCTGCAACCAATCCGCTATCCTCTCCAAAAAATAATTTATTTCCTATTCTGATCTTTCTTGCTGGATCTACCAATACATCCCATAACCTACTTTCAGCATTTAATTCCCTTAACAAAAATACCTCTATTCTTGCCCCGGTCTTTTCCTTATTGCCATATAGCCTGGCTGGAAAGACTTTTGTATTATTAAAAACCAATATGTCATCTTCATCGAAATAGTCTACCAGATCTTTAAAAGATTTGTGTTCAATGGTATCATCTTTTCTGTTAAGTACCATTAATTTAGCTTCGTCTCTGAGCTCAGAAGGGTATTCGGCCAATAATCCTTCAGGAAGGTCATATTGGAAATTGGATAGCTTCATATGTTGTTTTTTTATTAAAATGCTTGCAAATATACAATCTCAAACTACCCTTTGTCAAGTCTTTTCGCATTTAAATTGCTTTTTTAGCACTATGGTGTGAAATGTGTTTTGAATCGCTATCTTTACGCAAAATTTTGCCATGTCTAAAAAAGTGATTCCATACAAGGATTCTGAACTAGGGAAAAAAGAGCAGGTAACCGAAATGTTTGATAAGGTTTCCTCCAATTATGACTTCCTTAACAGGGTATTGACCTTTGGTATCGATATTAGCTGGAGAAAGAACGTTGTCGCCTTGGTCAAAGAAGGTAAAGCCAAAAAAGTCCTTGATATAGCCACTGGAACAGGTGATCTGGCCATTATGATGGCTAAAGCAGATATTAATGATGTTACCGGACTTGATATATCTCCAGGAATGTTGAATATTGGGATACAAAAAGTGAATGACGAAGGCTTGAAAGAAAAGGTTGACATGGTGATAGGTGATTCTGAACAATTGCCTTTTAAAGATGATACTTTTGATGCCATTACGGTAGCCTTTGGGGTGAGAAATTTCGAAAACCTTGAATTAGGACTTCAGGAGATTCTTAGGGTGCTAAAATCCAAAGGATCCTTAACCGTCCTTGAAACTTCTCAACCCACTGCATTTCCAGTAAAACAAGGGTTTCAGTTTTATTCTAAATATGTGATTCCTACGGTAGGAAAACTCTTTTCGAAAGACAAGAATGCCTACAATTATTTACCGGAATCTGCTGCTGCTTTTCCGTATGGAGAAAAGTTTAACAATATTTTATTGAAAACAGGGTTTAATAGTTCTAAAGTATACCCGCAAACCCTCGGTGTCGCAACAATTTATCATGCAATTAAATAAAACCATGAACAGGCAATTCGTTTTATTAGGTCTTATCTTATGTTTCACTTTCCCAACTGTATTTGCGCAGAAGGAAAGGATAGAGTACTTGCCTAATTTTGATAAAAGGCCAATTCACTTCGGCTATTATTTGGGGCTCAATAAAAATAGTTTTGAAGTCAATTATTTTGATCAGAGCGGACTTGATCCTAGTTCTCCGGTAAACCCTACTCCTGAGCAGGATATGTTTGTTTCTGTAGATGCTTCTATGGGCTTCAATATTGGGTTTGTGATTGATTATCGCATTCATAACAATATCAATTTGCGATTCGAACCAGGATTGATGTCAAATGCAAAGACCATTACATTTATAGACCCTAATTTAGACGCAGCGCCTAATGGAATTCCAATTTATGGAAATTCCACAACCAACATGGAAAGGGAAGTTTCCGGAACTTATTTGCACTTGCCCCTATTACTTAAATTAAGTACTAACCGTTTAAATAATATAAGACCCTATATTATCGGAGGTGTTTCTTATGATTATAATTTTTCAAGTAATGAAAAAAATGGGAAAGACAACTTTGAAGGTGAATTCAGAATGACTGCCCATAATTTTATGTATGAAGTAGGTTTTGGGGTAGACTTTTACATGTACTTCTTTAAATTTACCCCTTCTATCAGAGGTGTTTTTGCCATGAACAATGAATTGGTAAATGATACAAACCCTGTGGCAATATTCGAGCCCGTGGACGGGCCCTGTAGATTTTCTTGGAACCAGAGGTCTTTTCTTGAATCTGACTTTTGAATAGTGAAGTGTTAAGGATTAAGTGTTAAGGGTTAAGTGCAATTAATCCATAAAAAAAGTTGATCTGAATGCACATCAAATAGTACCTTTCAAATCAACTTTTTAACTTAAAACTTAAGACTTAACACTTAATCCTTATTCTATCCACACTTAGAATGTCCGCAACTTAAGCATTTTAGGCAACCTTCTGAATAGATAATCCCTTCAGGGTCACCACATTCTCCACATTTTTTATCAATGGCTGCGGTACCATCCTGCACAAATCGTTTTAAAGCTCTGGCCACACCGTTTTTCCAGGTATTGATATGATCATCATACATATTCAGGTTCTGAATCAGATCCACCACATAAGGCATTGGCATTTTATGACGTAAAATTCCTGAAATGAGTTTTGCATAATTCCAGAACTCCTTATCAAAAGATCGTGAAAGTCCTTCGATGGTAATTTTATACCCTTCTTTATCCATATATTGAAAATCATATCTCGCATCACCATTCTCATCTCTGTTCTTGATCACCCAACCCTTTTCAAGCCATTGTGGTAAATTAAAGGCATCGTTCATCTTACCTGTAAAGATTTCGTAAGGTCTCTCATCAATAAGGCCGACTACAGCCAACCATTTTTCTGATTCGTTGTGGAATCTAACAATATTGGCTTCTATCTTCTTAGGTCTTTTCGGAAATTGTACTTCATTTTCATAGCCGCCATCTTCTGTTTCCTTTTTGTCATCGGCTACCAAGATGCCGCTTCTGGACCCATCTCGATACACAGTAATCCCCTTCAGGCCTTGCTTCCATGATTCCATATAAATATCTCCTACCAAGTCTTCAGTGACATCAGATGCCAAATTAATCGTAGAGCTGATGGAGTGTGTAGTATATTTTTGCACCAAAGCCTGAAGCTCGACACGTTTCTCCCAATCTATTTCAGCGGCAGTGGCGCCGGCATAAGGGCTCTTACTCAGATCGGTTTCACCGCTTACGGCCATCCATTCTTCCGCTTTCTTGTGATACACGATAAATTCTTCAAAGGCATCCCCAAGATCATCAACAAAATCAACCCTTGCATTCTTATCATCCTGATTGATCTTTCTCCTTCTTTTATAGGAAGTCATAAATACGGGCTCAATACCGGAAGAGACCTGTGCGAGCATACTAAGCGATCCTGTTGGGGCCACTGTACTTATGGATATATTTCTACGGCCATGATCCATCATACGTGTATACAGATCAGGAAATTCATCACGTAACATTTGCACAAATTCAGAGGTATCTTCTATGTTTCGATTGAAAACCTCAAACTGGCCTCTTTCAATAGCCATATCAATACTACTATCAAATTCTGCGGTCATTTTACTTTTCATAATACCATCTACCGCTTCTATTGCTTCTGAAGAGTCAAATTTTAAGCCGAGCGCAGCCATAGCATCCGCCAGGGCGGTAAAACCAAGTCCTGTTCTACGTCCTTTTTTACCTGTTTCCTTTAACAGTTTCCATGTTTCGATCTCATTTTGTTTGATCTTATCCGGTTCTGGATCCCCGTTAATTTTATCGAGAATTTTATCTACCGCCTCCAATTCAAGATCAACAAGGTCATCCATGAGCCGTTGACTTTCGTAAACGACTTTATAAAATTTCTTGTGGTCAAATTTGGCTTTTTTAGTAAAGGGTTGGTCCACAAAACTGAACAGATTCACTGCAATCAGTCTGCAACTATCACCTCCCTGCATAGCAATTTCAGAACATGGATTGGTTGATGAATTTTTAAACCCTGGATATAGAGATGAGGTTGAATAATGATGCTGTCTATCCCAAAAAATAAGTCCTGGTTCAGCTGTATTATGAGCACTTTTAATAATGGTTTGCCACAATTGTTGTGCGTCTATCTCTCTGGTATATTTTGGATCTTTGGATTCAATCGGCCATCTTAAAGTAAAGGTGTCTTTATTTTCAACTGCCCTCATAAATTCATCTGAGAGTTTCACCGAAATATTGGCACCAGTAACTTTAGTCAAGTCCTGTTTGATGGTGATAAATTCTTCAATATCAGGATGTGCGATATCCATGGTCAACATCAAGGCTCCTCTTCTTCCATTTTGAGCCACCTCTCTGGTTGTCGCCGAGAAGCGATTCATAAACGAAACAGCTCCTGTAGTTGTTCCGGCTGCATTAGACACCTTGGCATCTTTTGGCCTTAACTCGGATAGATCTACTCCAACTCCACACCTTCTTTTAAAAAGTTGTGCCATTTGCTGGTCAGTATAAAAAATCCCACCATAAGAATCATATACCGGTGGAATCACAACGCAATTTGACAAAGAGGCTGTAATTTCATGATTTCCTAGACCGAACATGACACTCCCTTGTGGGATCACATATTTAAAATCTTTAAATAAATTGTAAATGTATTCCTCCGTTGACTTTTTCCTGTTCTTTCCATAGACAGAAAGCCCCTTTACTGGTGACTTTTCTTTGTTATATTTTGCTTCGATACGGCCAAACTCCTTTGCCATTCGATGGTGCATATCATCAGGTGTAAGCTCTTGAAAGGTTCCGTCACTCTTTTTTAAGGCATACTTGTTTATCCAGGTTGTAGCCGCCAATTCATCACCTTTAAAGTATGATAATGAGCTATTTAAAACTTCTTCATAGGTATAATTGCCTTTTGTAACTTTTTCTTCCACCATGGTTTTTTTTGTATTTTGAGTTTGGGAGGGGACATAAAATTAACATAAAAGCCAAGCTATCAGGAAAGCATTTTTATTAATTATTAACAAATGATGGTTAACATTTTTTGCTATTTTGAAAGCCCTGTCAGATGGCGTTTTTCGAAATATTTCATCAAACCAAGATAATTTTCATAAAGATATTCGAATTAATTTCTTATTTTCTTGCCGGAAAAATTATTTTAATGAACTATCGTTCGAAAATCTTTATTTTATCAGGTCTTTATGCCTTAGCAGCGATTTTTTTAACGAAAAAATTGTTCTTTAATTATTACTTTGGGGCCGAGGGGACCAATGTCCTGCCCATAAACCTGTTTGAAATAGTTATCTTTTCAATTGCCTTATGCACCTTTATCCTTACCCTGATCACGATTGCTATAGTCGTTAAAAGGAAATCTAACCCTATAAGTTTTAAAAAAAGATTTCATTTTTTGATTCCGTGCTTACTGGGGTGGATCATCATCTTTCTGCTGCTTCAGCAAAATATGAGCAAAATTGTTGTACCGGCTTCCATTATTATTTTTGGATTGGTCCTGCTCAACCTGAATAGGTTTGTGACCAGCAGATTGGTTTATTTTGGCATCTCTTTGATCTTACTGGGAACCATTTCGTTTTTTCTACCTGCCAACAATTGGCTGGTTTTAAGCCTTGGCTTTGGTGTTTTTCCAATTGTTTTCGGACTAATTCTTTTAAGAAATTCGAAAGAACAAGTAAAAGGTTAAAATATTCTTGCATTCAAGCATTCTCGCATTCAAGCATTTTTTAATCAAAGAATTACTCCGTTCCCTTCACATAAGCCTCTAAATACTTATAACGAGGCGTAAGTTTCCCGTTCTGCGTCATCCTGGCCCGTTCTAAAATACCATCTTTATCTCCATTAAAAAAGGCTGGAATCACATGAGTAACGAAATTTTCACTAAAGCCCTGAGAAGCATCTCTGGGTAGTTCATTTGGCAGGTTGTCAACTGCCATCACTGCAATAGCCTCTGGCTGCATAAAATCTGTTTCAATTTCATTTTCCCTATCATATCCATAAATTGGATCTGCTATGGTAGAGGCTCGTAGTGTTGAGGCAACGGGGCCATCAATATCGCAGCTGATATCAGCAACTACCCTTATCTTAAACTCTTTTAATTTGGCATCCTCTCTCGTAAAAATATAGGGAGCTCCTGAAGCATAAAAATGCCCGGCGATATATAGGTCACTAACCTGTGCAAATCGAAGAAAATCACTCTGATAAGCTTCTGGATGATCAAAAAAGTCATACATGTCAATGACTTTACCATCTGTTCTCTTGTTATAATCCAAGACATCGATCTGACAATAAACAGGTTCCTGAAAGGCTTTGTTCAAATAGTCTTCTACATTCACTTCCTTCAGGCCCATCCCATCTAGCATTTCCTTTGCTCCATTACTCACCCTTCCCTTTCCAGTCAGCACTATTTTAATATTGGGTAAACTGATTTTTTTTAATTCCTCTATCAACTCCAGCTGATCGGCGAGTTCCTGGGCTTTAGGCAACACAAAGCTGTTATTTTTAATACCAAATGTTCTGATCGCATTATAAGCCCCAACAATTCCTGCATAACGCCCGAAGGCCACTAATCGGATTTCCTTTTGATTTGTGATCACCTCATGATCATAGAGCTCAATATTTTTATTCAAAATGGCCCTCAACAGGTCTCGGTTGTATGGCTGTTTCTTGATGGTATGAGAAAAGCAAAAGTATTTTTTGTTACCAACAAGAGATTCTATCGGCACTTCCTTAACACCCAGTAACACATCTACAGAAGAAACATCATCAACAATGTCAATACTATTATTGATATATTCCTGATCCGTAAATGTTCTGTTATCACTGCTTTCAACAATGATTTCGATCTCAGAGAAAGATTCTTTCAATTTCTTACAGGCTTTGGGTGTAAGAACAACTCTTTTGTCAGGCGGATTCTTACCTTCCTTAATGATACCAAATTTCATAATGCTTCTTTTAAATAATAGCTGACAATGTTTCCTGTATTGTAGAATTGGAACAGTCTTTGCGCTAAGATATTTTGAATTGAACAAATGCACAAGGATTCATCTTGAATTTTATACATTTGCGCTTTTAAAGTTCTTTACAATTTGGGGATGACTGGTTTTGACAGCAAGATCAGTTGAGATATAAGCATGCCGAGCAATGAAATAGCACTCGTAAAAATCGATTTCAACTTTTATAAACGGCGAAGATAATTACGCTTTAGCTGCTTAATCCGAATTATAGTAGGATCGAGCCTAGTCCCGTTAGACGGGAAAGCTGAATGTCTCTTGAAAGCCTTGGTTAACGGCGTTCAGTTTTGAGGCATCGTAAAAGTAAACCTAGAAAGATCCTTGTTTCGCTGGTCTTTCGAAACTAAAGAAACTAAGCTTGAAGTAGGTCGTTTTTAGTCGGCTTCAGGTCTAAAACCAAATAAAAACTAAGCATGTAGAAAGTATTTTAGTTGCTTGTTTGGACGAGGGTTCGAGTCCCTCCATCTCCACAATCAAGTAAAATCTGTAAAAAAACAGATTTGAACAAAAAAAGCCGCCAAGTTTACTTGAGCGGCTTTTTTTGTTCAAAGATGTAAAATTACTGAAAGTAATTTGCAGATTTCATTTGCAGAATGGGAGTCACTAGGGACCAGCGCAGCTAATCCCTCAAAGTAAAATTAAAAAGAAGCTTCCGGAAATATCGGATGCCAATCCGATGATTCAATTTTCAACATGGGAGGTATTGGGGACCAACGAAGTTAATCCCTCCTAAAAAAATTAAAAAGACGCCAAGTTCACTCGAGCGTCTTTTTTTGTGAAATACAATACATTAAACTATTTGGATATAATTGGATACAAAATGGATGTGTCTAATTAATTGTTTTTATATCTTTACAATCAGATATAATTGGATACAAAATGGATATGTCTAAAAA